>Ga0097621_100000099_pt1 | contig 48404 bp, 38 predicted proteins | sample KBSMisM72_FD_73165 | JGI IMG/M metagenome (GOLD analysis project Ga0097621, IMG submission 73165) | Miscanthus rhizosphere microbial communities from Kellogg Biological Station, Michigan, USA - KBS Miscanthus M7-2 (version 2) (version 2) | ecosystem: Host-associated > Plants > Roots >... | reverse complement strand
TGTTACGACTGGTGGATTACAAATGGCGGGGCTTGCAACGACTGCGCGAAAACCTGGGTGATAAAAACATTGATTACCTGCAATATGGCGGGTACGAATTGTTTATGGAACATGAGCAGGATATGGCGCAGGAAAGCCTGGATCATTTAACATACTTTAACAATTTACTGAAACAAGTGATTGGCCATGCTGACATTTATGCAGTGGCTGATGCCAAAATAGCGGAATTTGGGTTTAATAAAGTGCACAGGATGATCTATAACCCCTACGAAGGGCAGATACATACCGGTAAAATGATGCGCACACTGTTGGGTAAGGTGTATGATCAGGGCATTTTGGTATTGAATCAGTGTAATGTAGAAGCCATTGAACATGAAAATGGCTATGTCAGGTTGAAAACCTCAAATGGTGACCTGAAAGCAAATAAAGTAATACTCGCTACCAATGCTTTTGCAGCACAATTGTTCACAAACCTGGATGTGGTGCCCGGCAGAGGGCAGGTGCTGGTAACCAAACCTATTCCCGGATTGAAGGTAAAGGGTACGTTTCACTTTGATGAAGGATATTATTATTTCAGGAATATCGATGGCCGGGTCTTATTCGGCGGCGGTCGTAATATCGATTTCAGAAAAGAACAGACCTGGGATTTCGGGCATACGGAGCAGGTGAAAGATCAGCTGATAGCCTACTTGAACGAAGTTATACTACCCGGGCAAAATGTGGAGGTAGACTACTGGTGGAGCGGTATCATGGGCTTTGGTGAGGACATCAACCCAATCATTAAGGAAGTGCAGCCCAATGTTTTCTGCGCGGTGCGATGCAATGGCATGGGTGTAGCTATGGGGAGTTTGGTGGGGGAGGAAGTGGCTAAGCTAGCACTTAGTAACTCATAATCAGGCTTGTCATCCTGATTGCGAAGAGGTAGATCTTCTACAGCGTGCAGAGCGAATGGGACGGCGAAGAAGATGTTTCTCCGCTGACTAGCGGATCAATATGACAATAGAGGTCAGTTTCGATTCTAATATTCCTTCATTAACGTTTTCGACGCCCGCTGTAGCCAGGATTCAGTAAGTAACTTTTTCAATTCCTCAGGATCGACTTTATCAAGATGAACAAGCACATAAGGATAATTGCGGTAATGATCGGTAATGAAAAATACTTCAGGGTCAGCTTGCATCCATTTATCCCGGTCTTCAGTATGGATGACTAATACTTCGCCATTTTCCCATAACCGGGCCAATAGCTTCTTTTGCACCTAAAATCCCGGCGTTCCGTAACATATTCCTTCAGATGTTCCCGGCAAAGCGGCCAGGTACTGACGGATAAATTGCAGGTATATGAAAGGATCAGACATCAATCTAAAATAATTCAACCAAGCGTTCCAAAGCCATACCGCGCGAGCCTTTTATCAGCACCGTTGCATTTTTTATAGGATTAGCTTTCAACCCGGCGATGGCATCTTCAGCGGTATTATAAAATATTGCTTCCGACTTCCGACTTCCGACTTCCGACTTCCGACTTGCAAACTCCCCGCCAATGAAAATGCGCTCGTCCACCTGCGTTTCCATAGCTTTTTTAATGATGGCCTCGTGCTCGGCAGCCGATTCCCCGCCCATTTCGAACATATCGCCTAAAACCAACACTTTATGCTTGGCCTCAATTTTTCCAAGGTTCTCTATGGCTACGGCCATGCTGCTCGGGTTAGCATTATAATAGTCGCATATCAAGGTATTAGTAGTGGTTTGGGTGATCTGAGAACGGTTATTTTTAGGCTGATAGCCGCTGATCCCGGCGTTGATCTCTTCTGCACTCAACTTAAAGTATACGCCAATGCAGATTGCAGCCAGTATATTATCCAGGTTATAAGCCCCGGTTAATTGCGATTTTACTTCATAACTTTCGCCGGTTGAGTTGTTGTTCCATTGCAAAGTGAGGTATGGAGAATTTTCAATCAGTTTACCACTAACCAAATTTGTAGGATTACTGTTCCCATATAAAACGACATTTTCCAAACCTCTGGCCTGTTGCATGGTCATCAGGTCGGCGCTATCACCATTTACAAATGTGATGCCGCCGGACGCTTTCAGATAATCATATAGTTCACCTTTGCCTTTTTTTACTCCCTCAACTCCACCGAACCCTTCCAGGTGTGCTTTGCCCACGTTGGTGATCAATCCATGAGAAGGCTGAGAGATAGTACAAAGCAATTCTATTTCTTTTTGGTGATTAGCGCCCATTTCGATCACCGCCGCCTCGTGCGAAGCATTGATGGAAAGAATAGTAAGCGGCACACCGATATGATTGTTCAGATTGCCTTGCGTGGCGTAAGTATGGAAATGCTGGGATAAAACCGCGTTGATCAGCTCTTTGGTGGTTGTTTTTCCATTGGTCCCGGTCAACCCGACTACAGGAATAGTCAACTGACTACGGTGATATCTTGCCAGATCCTGCAATGCAGTCAAAACATCGTCAACCAATAAATATTGATCGCCTTTCTTGAACTCCGGGTTATCGATCACGGAATAAGCTGCTCCTGCTACAATAGCCTGCTCAGCAAAAGTATTAGCATCGAATTTTTCACCCTTTAAAGCAAAGAACAAGCTTCCGGGGGCTATTTTCCGGGTGTCTGTGCTGATGACAGGGTGTTTTTTATAAAGCTGGTATAATTGCTCTGTGGTAGTCATTGGTTTTTTATTTGTAGAGACGCTATCCTTACGTCTAACGTGTGTCGTGTTTTAAATTGTTCCAGTTCGTCGCATCCACGCTATAACCGCCTTTATTTCACCATAGCTATGCTCTTCTCCCAACACTTCTTTTAACGGGCCCAACTTTTCTGCACCATAACTTTCAACCGTTTCCTGTATCAAAAGTTTCTTTTCCTCATTCACCATCTCTAATATATCAATTGCACCCGTAAAAATATAATAGCTTAAATGACCTTCGATAGTAGAAGTAGCAAGGCTTCGTTCTGCAGCTATTTCGGCAACAGTTCTGCCAGACTTGAACAGACTAAAACTTTCAGAAGCAGTATTAGAAGATTTTGAGCTATTACTGCTGCTTTTGGCTTTCTTATTTCGTTGTGCCGATTTTTGTTTGATGCGAGAAGCTAAATCATTCTTAACACAATAATTTTTAACCGGAACCAGGAACTCCCGCCCATATCGTGCCAGTTTAATGTCGCCGAAGCCGGATATGAATCGCAATTCATCAAGGGTTTGCGGTAGATAAGTGGCCATTTCCATTAAAGCGGCATCAGAAAGAATCATATATGGCGGAACATTTTCATTCGTGGCAATATCCCTGCGGGTGAGCTTTAATTCTTGTAGCAAGCCTGCTTCATATGGAATAACCTCTGTCTCCCTTTCTTCAAAAGTTTGTGAAGCGATCAATTCAACCTTTTGCTGCCCTTTTAAAACAGCCTCGCTTTTATCAGTTAGTTTTAACACAGGATAGGCATCCTCTGTAACTTGAAGATAACCTTGTGTAACCAGCTCCCGAAGGTAACGGAACCAATCTGCACGACTAATATCAGCGCCTATGCCGTATGTTTTTAATTGCTTATGCTCTTCCCATATTTTTTCCCTTTTAGAACCCCTGAGAAAATCGATGACATAAGTATTGCCAAACCGTTCTTTTAACCTCGCTACAGCCGAAAGTGCTTTTTGGGCGATCAGCGTAGCATCGAATTTCTCGTATTCACTCAGGCATATATCACACGACCCGCAATTATCCGGGAAAGACTCGTCAAAATATTGCATCAGGTATTGTCGCCGGCAGTTTTGCGTCTGGCAATATTTAACCATATCGTCCAGCTTTTTCAGCATGATAGCTGATTGGCTCTCGTTTCCCTCAACCTTGGCAAACCTCTGAAGTTTGACAGCGTCACCATAAGAATATAACAGCATTGCGTCAGATGGCAACCCGTCGCGCCCGGCCCGGCCAGTTTCCTGGTAGTAGCCTTCAATGTTTTTGGGCAGATCTACATGTACCACATACCGGACATTTGATTTATTGATGCCCATCCCAAATGCAATAGTAGCTACGATGATCTTTACTTCATCTCTCAAAAAAGCCTCCTGGTTTCGCGCCTTGTCGGCATTATCCATACCGGCGTGATAGACTTCAGCCAAAAAGCCTTCGTCTTTTAGATCAGCAGCTAACGCCTCCGTCGACTTTCTGGAAAGACAATAAATAATACCCGAATCCTCCTTTCTTTCATTTAAAAAGGTGAGCAGTTGCTTAAAAGAATTCTTTTTGGGCACTATCCTGTAGGTAATATTTGCCCGGTTAAATGAGGAGACGAACCCCGCAGGGTTCTTTAGGTCTAATTTTTCAAGAATATCCTTTTGGGTCAATTTATCGGCTGTTGCTGTAAGAGCAATTACCGGTATTTTTGGAAATTCATTTTTTAAACCAGCCAGCATCAGGTATTCGGGCCTGAAATCGTGGCCCCAATGCGAGATACAATGAGCCTCATCAATTGCGATCAGGCAAACAGGCAATGATTTTAAAAAACTGATTAGATTGCTTCCTTGCCCGAATAAACGTTCAGGCGCAAGATAAAACAATCTGATATTCCCTTTTTTAAGCTGATCGATAATCCTTTGTTGCTCATCGGGTGACTGTGTTGAGTTTAGAAAAGCCGCCGGTATGCCGTTTACGTTCAGGCTGTCTACCTGGTCCTTCATCAGCGCTATTAGAGGCGAGATCACTATTGTAAGACCGCCCATTAATACTGCGGGTAATTGATAACATAAGGATTTGCCACCGCCGGTAGGCATCAGCGCTAAAACATCCCGGCCGTTTAAAACATGTTGAATAATGGCCTCCTGCTGATGTCTGAATTCGCTGTAGCCGAAATATTTTTGCAGTGCCTGTATGGGTGTCATTGTTGTACTATGCATGCAAAGGTGCAGATTTAATGTGAATAGGTTAGGTTAATTAAATGCTAAAATAGTTAGTAAAATTGAAATGACAAAATAAATTGTTTTTTTAATACAGGACGCAGAGTTTTTTGGCTAAAGCGTCTTATCAAACCATAATAGGCCGTTGGCTAAAGCCGAACGGCAATGAAATAAAAAGGTGGTAAATGAGGTTAATTAAAGCTTATTCATTGCCGTCCCATTTATGGGACAGGTAAGTATCACAGATAAAAAATGGCTTTAGCCAAAATAATCGGCAGGATGGTGGTCATGTATCTCTGTTTCAAAGCAAGTTTATCAATTCGATTTTTTATTTTTAGCTTAGTCTTTCTCAATATGCTAAAAAAGATCTCTTTATCACTATTTTGCCTTTGCCTTGCCTGTATCGCTTTAGCGCAGGAATTGCAATCTCCGTCCGAATTTTTGGGGTATAAACTAGGCTCTCAGTTCACACCGCATTTTCGTATTGCCGAATATTTTAAGTACGTGGCTTCGGTTTCCAAAAATGTAAAACTGCAACAATACGGAAATACCAATGAGGGGCGGCCTTTACTGGCTATGTTTGTAGCGTCGGGTGAAAATATAGATCGGTTGGCAGAGATCCGTCAGCATAATTTATCACTTGCCGGACTAAGCACTACCAATACTTCTCTAGCTAACGCACCGGTTATTGTGTGGCTGAGCTATAACGTTCATGGAAATGAACCAAGCTCAAGTGAGGCAGCTATGCAGGCGCTTTATGAACTGGCTAATCCCGCTAATAAACGTACACAGCCCTGGTTTAAAAATACGATAGTTGTAATCGATCCCTGCTTAAATCCGGATGGGCGCGAGCGGTATATTAATTATTATAACTCTGTAAAAGGTGTTGCACCTAATGCAGATCCTACCTCTCGCGAGCATTCCGAACCATGGCCTGGTGGCAGGGTAAACCATTATTATTTTGATCTGAACCGCGACTGGGCATGGCAAACACAAAAGGAAACCAAAGCACGAGTGGCTCTTTTTAACGAATGGCTGCCACAAGTACACGTAGATTTCCATGAGCAAGGTTACAATGCGCCTTATTATTTCGCGCCGGCCGCAGAACCATTTCATAAAGATATTACCCCGTGGCAAAAGGAGTTTCAGACCATAATCGGCAAAAATAACGCCAAATACTTTGACCAGAATGGCTGGATGTATTTTACCAAAGAAGAATTCGACCTGCTTTATCCATCTTACGGCGATACTTATCCTATATATAATGGCTCCATTGGTATGACGTATGAGCAAGGAGGTATTGGCGCCGGCTTGGCCATTGCTACCAGGAGCGGGGATACACTAACATTAGCAGACAGGATTTCGCACCACCTTTCAAACAGCTTGAGTACCGTTGAGACTGTTTCGGCAAACGCATCGAGGGCGTTGACTGAGTTTAAAAAATATTATGATGACAACCGCGCCAATCCGCCGGGTGAGTATAAAACTTATATCATCAAAAATGATAATGCAGATAACCTGTCAATGATGGCTGAACTGCTATATAATAATGGTATTAAATTCGGCCATACGAATAAGCATTCGGCAGTAGGGTTTAATTATATTACCGGAAAAGCGGAAGAACTGTCAATAGATCCACACGACCTGGTGATTAATGCCTATCAACCCAAAGCTGTATTATTAAATGTATTGCTTGAGCCCAGAACTTTCCTGGCAGATTCAAATACTTATGATATCACTGCATGGTCATTACCCTATGCTTACGGATTAAGAGCCTTTGGATTAAAGGAATCCGTTAAGCCAGAAGAGACCAAACCAATTATGGAAACCACAGAGCCGGGAGTAACTAAAGGAGAAGCCTATGCTTATGTTGCCCCTTGGCGGTCGGTTTATGGGGTAAAGTTTTTAGCTGAGCTTTATAAAAAAGGAGTAAAGGTGCGTTGTTCCCAGGCACCATTTGAATCGGGCGGACAAAAGTTTGCACCGGGGTCATTAATTATAACGAGAACTGGTAATAATGCCGGCGATTTTGATGACAAAGTGATCACATCGGCTAAAAATTGCCACGTGATGTTGTCGGTATTAAAATCTGGTTTTGTGGATAAGGGAGCTGACCTGGGTTCCGGCGTGATCAAATCATTGCATCCACCCAAAGTATTATTGATATCAGGTGAAGGAAGTTCTTCGGAAGCAATGGGTGAGATATGGCATTTTTTTGACCAGGAAATCAACTACCCGCTTACTGTCGTTAAATATCATGACTTGAACCGCGAACGGATCAATGACTTTGATGTTATTATATTTCCGGACGGTTCTTATGATGATCTGCCGGTTGAAAAACTACAAAACTGGGTTCATGACGGCGGTAAACTTATCGCTATGGAAAATGCCGTTTCAATACTTGCCGATAAAAAAGGATTTTCAATAAAGAGTATAGCCGACAAGCATGATACCAGCTCAAAGAACAAAGATAACCTGGTAAAAGCATATGCTGACAGGGACCATGATGCAATCAGATCAAATGTACCTGGGGCAATTTATAAAGTAGACATGGATAATACTCACCCGCTTGGGTTCGGGCTGCAGAAATATTACTTTACCCTTAAACTGAATGACGCATTATATAATTATCTGGGCGACGAAGGCTGGAATGTAGGCACCATTAAAAAGAATGGCTATGTTGAAGGCTTCGTTGGTCAAAAAGCTAAAGAAAAACTAAAAGACGGATTGCTGTTCGGGGTTCAGTCAAGCGGACGGGGTTCAGTAGTCTATCTGGTGGATGATCCGCTTTTCCGCAGTTTCTGGCAAAATGGTAAGTTGTTGTTCAGCAACGCCGTGTTTATGGTCGGACAGTGATCAGTTTGCAGTTGGCCGTATTGTATTTAGAAACTATGCCAACTGCAAACTGATCCCGATAGTTACCGGGACTGCCGACTGCCAACTTTAATTATTCCCTTTCACTCTTCCGTTAAGATCATCTGCACCGCTCTGGTGTTGACGGGCTCTTATTTTGGTACTTCCAAAGTTGTAAGTAAATGTTAACCGGGTTATTCTCGATTCGCGTTTTTGACGGATATCAAAATCAACTGATCCGTAGTTACTGGTTACATCATTGCGGCGTGTGTTAAATATATCGCTCATAGATAGCTTGATGTTGGCTTTTTTATTGGCGAAAGAATGGCTCAAACCGGCATCAACAGAATATTGCGGCTTTACATAAAATAAGCCGTACGTTAAAGACGATTGATAGTTGCCTGTAAATTCCAGTTTATATCCGGCTAATGGTTTAAATGTTTCTGTTGCCCTTACCTGGTAGGCGGTCTGCCCTCTGTCAAGGTTGCTTCCTTCAAGGTTTTTTGATTTAAAGCCCAGGTAGAAAGCAGTGGCATTGATATTACCGTCCCACCATTTTGTAATGGTATAAGGAGCATACAGGTTGGCGTTATAAGCATTTTGTATCTGCAGGTTCCGTTGTGTTACAAAAGCGACTTTGGTAGCAGGATCAGTTCCGGGCACTTCGGTTATTACATCGGTGGTGCGGCTATAGCCCAGTGTTAAAGTAATGCTCTTATTATAGGTATAGTTGAATTCGAAGTTATCCGTATACTGCGGTTTCAAGTATGGGTTGCCCTTCTGATAGGTGTACGGGTCCAGGTGATAAACAAATGGGTTCAGGTTATCATATTGCGGACGGTCTATACGGCGGCTGTAAGATAAGCTAAATTCATTTTTATCATTAATAGTATGATTTACAAATACGCTTGGAAATAAATTAAGATAGTTTCTGGATATATGCTGTACATGGCTCATTGAATCGCCGACCGCATTCGATTGGGTATACTCAGCACGCAAACCAAGCTGTATAGAGGTGTTTTTAAATTGCTTATTTAAATTAAGGTATCCGGCAGTTATTTTCTCATCGTAGACAAAGTGGTTAACACTGGTGTCAATTTCGGGTGTGCGTTGAACGGTAGTCTGCTGCAGGTCATTGTCAGTTTTTACGTCGCTGTATTTAAAACCAGTTTCCAGTTTTACTGATTTTGTCAAAGGCTTTGCGTAATCCACTTTGGCTGTATAGATATTGATATTCGACGGTGTCAGGTTACCTAAAAATGCCTGAGGGCGTTGTAAACTCCCATCTGCCAGATAGAAATCAGTTATATACTGTGCGTGCGAATTATTCCTAAAGCGTGAATAGTCCAGATCGGTGCTGATCTGTTGCCCTGCTGTGTCTATTTTATAGGTATCGTTCACGTTAACAGCGAAGTTATTATAGGTTTGATGGATGCCCGAAACAGTACGCAATGATGAATCAGCCTGTGTTGTGTTAAAGTTTTTACCTATATAAGTACGGTTATCGTTCTTATCGTCCTCATTATTAAAATAGCCGCTGATCACAAAGCCGATGGTGTTTTTTGATGAAAGATCATAATCAGCTCCAAAGCGGTAACTGTTATTATGGTTATTGGTAACCAGCGGACTAAACTGGTTGAAGTAAGTTTGCTCTCCGTCAGTGCCTGTTATAATGCGCTTGATATCGATATTCTGCATGCGTTTGTTGTCATTATGGCTAAATGTACCGAATACGTTCAGATTCCCTTCTTTGTGGTTCAATTGTAAAGTTTCGTTATCCTTCCAGGAAGCGCCGTAGCCTGCTCCCAGTGTGATACTTCCATTGGTACCTGTTTGCTTGTTCTTTTTTAACTTGATATTGATAATGCCTGAATTGCCCGCAGCATCATATTTAGCCGAGGGATTAGTTATGATCTCAATCGATTCGATCGTATTGCCATCTGTTGAGCGTAGAAGCGTAGCTAATTGCGCTGCTGTTAAATAAGTCAACTTGTCGTTGAGCATTACCGTTACGCCTTGTTTACCCTTAAGGCTGATATTGTCGTCTTTATCTACACTAACACCAGGTGCTCTTTCCAGGATATCCATAGCCGAGTTACCTGCCGCAAGCGGACTATTAGCCACGTTTACCACAGTACGGTCTATTTTTCTTTCGATTAAAGGCTTTGCAGCAGTTACATTAACTGTATTTAAATTATGTGCATTGGGCTGCATCTTCAACTCTGGTACTGTAATCAATCCGTTGCTTGCCACTGTGACTGGTTGACTAACTGCTTTTTGATATCCAACATTAGTAGCTTTAATAACATAACGGCCCTGTTTAATGTGATCAAATGAATATACGCCTTGCTCGTTACTGATGGCGCCTTTTACTATAGTAGAGTCCTGTGCATTTAATAGACTTGCCGTGGCGTACATCATGGGTTTGCCCTGTTCATCGAGTAACGAGCCGCTAACATTTGCGGATGACCCAGAGCTTTGTGCCCGGGCGGCTCCCATTGCCACAATTAAGAGTGCCAGGGTGATATATATTTTATGGATAAGTGTTTTCATAATGCTATGTGTTGTAAAAATTTGGGGCAAAATGCTTCCAGTAGAGGGTTATCCCTCTTTTTAAAAGGTTAATAAATTTTTGTTCAGCTTACCGGTTATCTAACCGTATTTTGGATAGGTAACAGGGGGTTAATAGTTCATTGGCATAGACGGTGTTATTTTTAGTTCTAAATTTCAGGCAATACCTATCCCATTAAAGAGTATTCCTCTTTTTTTCGAAATCCTCAAAAAATGGGGTTTAGCTGGTAGCAGCCCGTGTTTTTTTATTTTTATATTAAGATGCAATAACCCCCGCTAAGGTTACAGGCAATTTTAAGGTTTTCGGCGAAAGGTGATATTAGCATAGGTGAACAGCCGGTTTTTGACGGTGAATGGTTATCTTATATTTCTTAAAACGGGTGCTATATTGGATATAACATCCTTGAAAAAGGAAAAACCCTCTTCCTCAGTTTTACAATCGGTAGCTTTCATAGGGTGTACTTTTTCCCGGCAGACTTGAGCATTATTCTTTATACCTATATTACTATAGATATGCTTATCACATAAAGGCAACATAAGCCCGCATATCAACAGCAGGCTTATGTATCTGTTTACCGGTTTCATTTTTTCAGCTTTTTAGTGCTATCGCTCAAAAGATGTTTGTTTAAAACTGTATCGGTCACCATGGTATCCACCTTGCATTGCAATCCGTTGTCGGTCATTATGAAGGTAGCTTCACTTAATCTGTTTCCATCACGCTTGTTTAACTCATTGCAATCATGGACACTAAAGTCAGCTATTCCTTCCACCTTGCGATCTACAACTACTTTTGCATTCATAGGAAGCTTTAAAGTAAGGTAAACATCCTCATCATGCCATAGATCATTGTTCTTAGGATAAAACCGTTCATCAAATGTAATCAGGCTATCCTGTTGCGCGAAGATATATTTAATGTTGCGCGAATTGGCCAATGCATCATCATAGCTTCTGCCCCTTGCATGGTATGACTCGATTAATACCGGCTGATCGACATCGCTTTTTTCAATAGATAGCCTGACACGCTGATGATAGTGGTCAAAATCATTATAGTCATCATCAGTTATCTTCATGTTTGGGGCCAGGTTTTTGATGTTCAACCGGGCACTGTCCTCGGCAGTGAAATATTTGAGGTCGTTCAGTTTGAGATAATAGGTGTTGTCCTTAACGGCTTTCAGATTAATAGTTTCGCTGTAACTTGCAGATGAGCTAAAGTCGGCAGCTATCCTGGTAACATTATATACAAAAACTGCTATGGCAAATAACCAAATAACCAGTATCGTTGTACCAGCTGATCTGCTTACCGCACCTGTGTTGAATATGCCTTTTAGTGTAAGAAGTATAATACTCACTAACGGTACAGCAATTACTACAAAACCAGCTGTATAAATATATTCAGGATGGTGATGTCTTAATACGCCGTAAGGCATATCATGGAATGGGGCAAACTGACCGAATCCAAGCAGGGCTACAAAAGCTACAATAAAGAATATTAACGCGCTAAAGCAAGATAACAGGATAAATAAGCCGATCAGCTTCAACAGGATCTTACCCGCACCATTAAAGAAGGTGCCCAGGTGATAAAAGAAATCACCTATAAAATCGCGTGTTTTATAGACAAATGGCTTAGCTTCATGCTTGAAGTTTGAAAAATTACTGTGCATTGAGCCTAATTCTTCCTCGAAGTTTTTCTTGAAGCCCTGCAAATTCAGCTTCTCACCTTTCATCACCATTCTATCAGCACGGGTAACCGCTTTTGGTATTACGATCCATAATATGATATATAGTAATATACCTGCACCTCCTGCAAATACAATCAGGGCGAATGCCAGGCGGATCCAAACGGCATCTATGTCAAAATAATTGGCTATCCCTGAACACACACCTGCTATAAGATGATCATCCGGATCGCGGAATAGCCGGCGGGTAGTGGTACCGCTATTATAATAGGTATTGGTGAATGAAGCGTTGGTATCTTCTTCGGCATGCTCAAAATCCTCAACGGTCCCCATTTGTTCTATTACCGATTTTACATCCTGCTCAATTATAACCTGTTTATGCTCACTGGCCAGTAGCTCATTAAACATTTCGGCTATGCGGTTTTCGATATCGGTAGTTATCTCCAGGCTGTCGTCTGAATTGATAAAATGACGTTTTACATCCGTCATGTAGTTCTTTAACACTTCGTATGCATCTTCTTCTATATGAAAAACGATGCCATTTATATTGATGATAATTGTTTTGTTCATGATCTTGGTTTTGCTAATTATTTTACTTTCCTGTCTCCGATAGATATTTGTACCGCATAGGCCAGTTCCTGCCAGGTTTTGTCCAGTTGTTCCAATACTTTCCTGCCTTCGTCTGATAAGACATAGTATTTTCTCGGCGGTCCGGATGTCGACTCGACCCAGTTGTAGCTGAGGAGTCCATTATTTTTTAAACGGGTTAGGAGAGGATATAGAGTCCCCTCAACTACGAGCAGCTGGGCCTTCTTTAGTTCGGCAATTATATCCGAAGCATATATCTCGCCCTTTGCTATGGTGGAAAGAATGCAATATTCCAAAACACCCTTTCTCATCTGGGTTTGTGTGTTCTCAACAATCATACAACAAAGATATATGTTTTAAATTGTATTATGCAATACATAGTACTAAAATTATTAAAAACTTTCTCAGAAAGTCGCTTTTTTAAAAAATTTTCAGGTTTTTGAAATAAATTATTTGACTTTTTAATAATCTAATACTACTTTTAGCTTTAATTAACTATTAACTGATCTTATTATTAACGAAATGAAAAAACTTCTACTAGTAAGTTTGTGCTTTCTGATGTTATGCATAACGCAGGTTTTTGCACAAAACCGTACAGTTACTGGTACGGTTACGGCCAAAGAGGATGGCCTACCCATTCCGGGAGCAACAGTAAAAATCAAAGGCTCAAATGAAGGTACCCAGACTAACGCTGCGGGTAAATTTACCCTGAGCGTGCCAAGTGGTGCGTCTCTTGTGATATCCTTTGTTGGTACAGCACCGCAAACAGTTGTTGTTGGCGACAAGACCACGATCAACGTGGCATTGGCTCAAAACCAGGCACAATTGAATGAGGTTGTAGTAAGTGCTTATGGCATTAAACAAAGTGCCAGATCAAATTCTAACTCCGCACAGGTTGTTACGTCAAATGAGCTGAACACTGTACGTGAGCCCAACATCAACAATGCTCTTGCGGGTAAGGTTGCGGGTATACAGGTACGCAGCCAGTCGGCAGCAGCATTGGGCCGTGGTACTGAAGTTAGGCTTCGTGGTGCTACGGGCTTGGGAACAGGCAACCCGCCAATTTATGTTGTTAACGGGACTGTCCTGCCAAATTCTGACGACATTAATCTTGACGATGTTGACAACGTTACTGTTTTACAAGGTGCAGCAGCATCCGCTTTATTTGGTTCTGTGGGTGCGTATGGTGCTATCGTTATTACAACTAAAAAAGCCAAAAAGAATGCTGGCTTGGGTGTCGACCTGAATTTAGGTGCAACATTTGACAATGTGTATATATTACCAAATTATCAAAATACCTATGGTGGTGGTAACGACCCTAATCTGGAACAGTATAACTGGAAAGCTGGTGACCCTGATGCATGGAAAGCTTTAAGCGGAAAATATTATCCTGATTATTCGGATGATAGCAGCTGGGGTCCAAAAATGGTTGGCCAGGAGTATATCCCATGGTATGCATGGTACCCGGGAAGCAAATACTCTTACAAAACTGCCAAGTTTGTACCGCAGCCTAATAATGCAAAGGATTATTTTAACACCGGTGTCACTTTAAATAACTCCATTGCTTTCAATAAGGCAGGTGATGACTATAACTTTAGAATGGGTTATGGTAACGAATATATAAAGGGTTTAATTCCAGATCAGGACTTAAGAAAGAATACCTTAAACCTGAACTATAGCTATGATCTGAACAAGCATCTTTCTATTTCTGCAGATATTAACTACGTTAACCAGAAAATACATGGACAGGTTCAGGATGCTTACGCGAACCAAACCACCGGTTCATTCAATTCTTGGTTCCACCGTGACTTGGACATGAACCTGATGAGAGAGCTTAAAACCTTAAGATCTCCCGATGGAACTTTGGCAACATGGAACCACCTTGACCCGGGGGTATATGATCCAAATAACCCGCAGCACTTTTATGGTGCTAACTATTGGTATAACTTTTATGCTTACCAGGATAACCTGAGAGATTACAATAATCACGACCGTCTGTTCGGTAACATTTCTTTGACCTACAAAATAACAAAGGATCTGAGTTTAAAAGCAACTTACCGTAAACAACAAAATACCAGCTATACCGAGCAAATCGTAGGGTATGACCTGGAGCAGAGCGCTGTGCAAACCGGTGTTAAATCCAGCTACTATACACAAAATACGTATTCAAATCAAGAACATATTGAGTTCTTAGCTAATTACAATAAGAAGATAAAAGATTTTACGGTTGATGTGAATGCCGGTACAGATCATTTTAACTGGACCTATAAAGATAATTCGGTACAAACCAATAATGGTTTGACCATACCGAACCTTTATACAGTTAATAACTCCGTTGACCCTCCAACCTTAGTTAATAACAGGGTACATGAAGAGTACAACGCAGTGTATGGAACTGCATCATTTGGCTGGAAAGATATCATTTTCCTGAATGGTACATTGCGTAATGACTGGTTTTCCACATTGCCAGGTTATCAAAATGCAGTTTTATCAAAATCGATCGGTGGTTCATTCATATTTGGCGAGTTGTTAAAGAGCCAGAGCAGTTGGTTGAGCTATGGAAAAATAAGGGCGAGCTGGGGTGAAATTCCTAAAGCGCTCGGCTACGCTGCCTCTTATGGGGATGATCCATTTGGCGCCTACAGATTCCCGGGTTCAGCTTACACAGTTAATGCCAATAAATTTAAAGGCAACCTGTTGATGACCTCACCTGATCAGTATGTAGATCCAAACATTACCGGTTCAACAGTTACTCAGAAAGAAATAGGTATTGACCTCAGATTCCTGAATGACAGACTCGGACTTTCTGCAACTTATTGGGATGGTTCCGAAAAGGGCTTCCCTGCTACATTAAGCGTTAACGGAGCAAGCGGGTTCTCATCTATATTAACCAATTTTGGTTTGATCACTAAGAAGGGTATTGATTTCAATTTACTGATTGTACCTTTCAGAAGTTCGAATTTCACCTGGACATTTAATGCTACTTACTCAAACCTGCTTCAAGACAAAATTGTTGAGATCAGCGACAAATATGGTGTAGATCGTGTCACTTCGGCAACTAACACACAGTTTTCAGGCGTAGTTACCCCGATCATGATTCAGCAAAAAGGAAAAGAGTGGGGCCAGTTATATGGCAACGGTATTTTACGTAATGCTGCCGGTATTCCAATATTAGCTGCAGATGGCTCTTATCAAAATAACCCCGATGTATACTATGGCAGCGTGCTTCCAAAACACACTGGTGGTATTCAAAACTCGTTCACTGTATTAAAAGACTTTACCATCAATGTAAATATAGATTATCAATTTGGTGGTAAAACATTCTCTTTATCTGACATGTGGGGTACATACAGTGGTTTAACTGCCCGTACAGCTGTGCTGAATGATAAAGGAAACCCAGTACGTGATGATGTTGCTGCCGGCGGTGGTGTGCACGTGACAGGCGTTGATGCAACCGGAAAAGCAGTTAGCACTTATATAGGTGCTTATGATTACTTCCATAATTTCGTTAATAATCAAACATTTGACCCATACATAGAAGACCTGACCTTTATCAAATTACGTGAAGTGGGTTTAGCTTATCGTATACCAGTTAAAAAATTAGGAATTTCAAATTATATAAAGAGCGCATCATTCCAGTTACAGGCACACGACCTATGGTTGATCTATGCCAAAACCAAGGATTTTGACCCTTCACAGATCAGCGGTGTTCAAGGTGAACAAGGACAATTACCCGGAACAAGAGGTATAGGATTTAACCTTAAAATAGGTTTCTGATAGCGTCGACTTTAAATGTAATTTAAATTAAAAAAGATAAAAAAATGAAAAAGATATATATATGTGCAATTACAACTCTGCTTGTGTTAGGGCAGATGAGTTGTAGAAAGCCGAACGATTTTGGGGATACTAACCTGGACCCGGGAAATACTACCAAACCGATTGTTCCCGCACTGCTAACTCAGGTTGAAGCAAACCTGGGCACCTACGTATCAACTAACAATTTATCGCAGTACGGTGGGGAATATGCGCAGTATTTCACAGAAACCCAATATCCGGGAATTTCAACCTATAGCTTGCCTCAACTATCATTTACAGGCTACTATAGCGGCGACTTATTCGATTTGCAAAATGTCATCAATCTTAACCAGAGCCCAAACTCGGTCGCAGTTGCCAAAATACTTCAACAGTTTATATTCTGGGAGATAACTGACGCCTGGGGCGATGTGCCTTATAGCCAGGCCTTACAAGGATTGAAATCGATTACCCCGGTTTATGACAAACAGGAAGATATTTATAAGGGGATACTTGCTACTTTGGCATCAGCGTCAGCCTCAATGGATAACGGTCCGATACCAGGAGATATAATTTATAATGGCGACGCGGCCTCGTGGAAGAGAGCGGCAAACTCATTATCAATGTTGGTGGCGATCCAACTATCTAAAAAAGTGCCGGGCGCAAGTGATTATGCTGCAACTGCCTTTAATGCGGCTTTAACAGCAGGCGGTATCACAACTAATGCTCAAAATATGGCGATTAGTTATCCAGGCTCAGCTTTTAAAGATCCATGGTGGAATTTATATAACGGAAGAACGGATTATGCAGAAAGTAAGGTGGTGACCGATACAACCGCAAAGTTCAGCGATGGAAGAACTGTTCCGTTTGGTGGTGATTATACCGACCCGGGACAAGTTACCGGTGGTACTGTTACTTCAGCTATAGGTATCCCTCCGGGCTTAAGCCGTTCAGACGTTACTGCGTTTACTACGGCAAACCCGAAATGGGCACTTGTTATGCGTGCAGATAAGCGTACTGAAACAAGTACTGTTGTAGTGATCAGTGCAGCTGAGGTAGCTTTAGCAAGGGCAGAAGCTGCTGAAATAGGATGGACAACAGAAGATGAACAAACTATTTATCGGCAAGGTATAGCATTGTCTTTTGAACAATGGGGCGTGGCAGCACCGTCACCCAGTTATTACACTCAGGATGGTGTAAAAGTGGTTATACCCACCTCTGATCCGCTTGTCAAGGAAGCTAACTATAAACATATAAGTATCCAAAGATACCTTGCCAGCTATCCAGACGGACACATGGCATGGGATATATGGCGAAAATCAGGGTATCCTGTGCTGTCACCGGCACCAGGTGCAACCAACCCATCGGGGCAAATTGTACGCAGATTTACTTATTCAACAGCCGAAAATCAAACTAATGGTGTTAACGTAAAAGCTGCTATTGCAAGAGAAACCGGTCCGGATGCTGGCACAGATTCACAGGATAACCGTGTTTGGTGGGATGTAACACCATAAGTAAATACTGATTTAATTAACATATTTGAAACTATCATATCCGCAGTTGTAAAACGAAGGATGAAAAGATAAAAATTCATTGATGATACTTTCATTAACATTAAAAAATTACTCAAATGAAAAATAAAGTTTTAAAATATCTGTTGCTTAGCAGTTGCCTTATGGTGCTTTTCAGCGCTTGCCGTAAGGACGCGTTTAAGGGCACATCAGCGACGGGCGTAGGTAAGACATATGTATGGCTTGGCGAAGCGCCGCAATACAATCAATACTTTTTGCCTTTTACCGACATTAAACCTGTTGCTATGTTTACGGTAAGAAGGGATGCGGCAAGCAGCGGTGATTTACAAAAGTCAGGGACTGCTACATTAACAGCAATTTCGGTTGATGACTATAATGCTGCTAAAGGAACCACTTATTCATCTATTCCGACCACGTTGGCTACACAATCTTCGGATAAATCTGTAGTGGCAACAGCAACCGGTTTAACCATAAATTTCAAACCCGGAGATTTTGCAAAACAGTTAGTGTTGAATGTTGACGGAAATCAGTTTGATGCATCGAAGAAGTATGCCGTAATTTATACCTTAACAGGTGTAGGTGCGGGACTTGTAAAAAAAGCTGGACCTGATACCGTAGTTTCTGTATTTGGAGTTAAAAACCAGTATGATGCGTCGTACCATGCAACAGGATTCCGTATCCACCCGACAGCGGGTACATTTAACTTTGATTACAATGTTAATATGGTTACTTCAGGAGCAACTTCAATTACCGGACCTGCTTTAGGTGATTTGGGTGAGGATTTAACTATAACGATTAATCCTGACAACACAGTTACCTTGACAGGTGGCAGTAGGGATGTATTTCCAACGCCAGGTCAAACCAATGTCTACGATCCTGTGACTCAAACCATCCACTTGCATTACTATTACAACACTGCTGCGCCACGTTATATAACTGAAGATCTGCAGAGAAATTAATTAGATATTTCTTAATATCAGAGCCCTCAAATTAATTTGAGGGCTCTTTTTGTTTTAGTTCAAGGCTATTCGTCCGCTCATCGAGCATTAAGTTTCTGAAAGGAGTATGCTTTTCCTGCAAAAATAAATAACACACTAGATGATCTCGCGGTATCTGCACGTCCGTTTTATAGTAAAATGTTAATTGGAGTCGTAGGTCTTAAAAACTACTTTCCCCTGTCTTTAGATTAATCATTTTGCCTTGAAAAAAATAAGCTGCCCCAAAACTGCGGCAGCTTATTAGCTATTTAGAAAATTATAGAATCAACCTGATAGCATGAATGCTTTAGGAACTATTCAATTTCTTTCTTAATCATCATGTCCGTGCCCGTGACCATGTCCGCGGCCATGACCTTCATCTCCATGCCCGCGACCGCGGTCCCAACCCTCATGGCGGCCGTTATCATGCCAATGGTTACGGTATCTGTCCTCATGGCTGTCACGAATAATTACCTGGTCGCGGCGACCGCGATAGCCTGCGTATCTTACCCTGTAATCAGCATCATAACGCCATGGATTTGGACGATTAACCACAACTTTATAGCTATGGTAAACGTCATAATTACGGTATCTATATGGCAGGTAAGTCCTATGAACCCAACCGCCGTTGCTCAAATAAACATATTCGTGGGTCGGTACATCATAATAAGCCCCTATATCTGGCATATAATAATAATCAACATGCTCATATCCAACAGGGCCCCATTCAGGCTGTGAGCCTATATTGACACCTACACTTAAATGTACCTGGGCGTTGGCTAACTTAAATGACAAGCAGCTTACTAATATTGCTGCTGTAAAAACTAACTTCTTCATGATATAATATTATTGTTTGGTATGTATGACAATATTTAACGGTAAAAGTTTAAATATTTTATGCAACTGATAGGTAAATAGGGTCCATAAAAACAAATACCCTCATTAAGAGGGTATTATATACTTGTTTAATTAAAAAATTATTGTTCGTCGGTATTGTTTTCTTTGTCTTCAACCTTTTTGGAGATCATGGCCAATTGTGGTTTGCCGATTATTTTGTAATTGCCGTCGCCCTTTAGAATAGACGCAACCTGGCTTCTGTCCTGCATTGTTTTTACCGCCTGGGCTAGTTCTTTATCATATTTAAAATTGGTCTCATAACGGCCTTTTTCATAAAAATACCGTGATGCAATTTCATTTTCGAGTACCTGCTTTATTTCTTCTTTATTTTGCTGCAGATCATTCTTTTTGCTGGCTAGTAGTTTCGCTTTCAACGCATCATATTCGGGCTGAATGTCGGTAAATTGTTTCTCCTTGGTAGCTTCAGCTTTAAGGTTGGTTATCAACTTCTCAGTTCCGGTAGTATAGCTGTAATTTTTAGTGCTGAGGAATTTTATAAAATCGTTGTATTCGTTGTCGGTTAGGTGAAATGTCCTTACATCACCAATACTATTATGCCCATTGCGGAATTGGGTAGCATAGTCGAAAATCAACAGTTTGGAAACCAAAGTTTGAGTGATGTTTGCGAAATGCTCCTGTTTTACAAAAATATCCGGGTATACACCGCCGCCGTCATAAACCGAACGGCCGCCTCTTGTTTTAAACTCGTGCATCAGGGAATCCGCAACTTTTACAACGCTGCCATCATCTTTACGGTGCGTGTAATCAAGCGCCTGTACGCAACGGCCCGACGGGATATAATATTTAGCTATGGTGATCTTTACCAAACTATTGTAAGGCAGATTGAATGTTTGCTGAACCAACCCCTTACCGTAGCTACGCTGTCCTATAATTACTGCGCGGTCCAGATCTTGCAAGGAGCCTGCCACAATCTCTGATGCTGAAGCTGAGCGGCTGTTTACCAAAACTACCAAAGGCAAATTAGGTTCCAATGGGGTATTTTGAGTACTGTAAGTGAAATTTTTGTCTTTTATTTTGCCTTTTTGCGATACGACCTCAACTCCTTTTGTTACAAACAGATTAACAATTTTTACTGCTTCCTGCAAAATGCCCCCGCCGTTTGATCTTAGATCAAGGATAATGCCGCTTGGATTACTTTTTTTAAGATTGGTGAGGGCCGCGGTTACTTCTTCGGCCGAATTTTCAAGGAACTTATCAAGCTTAATATAACCCATGTTGCCATCTACCATACCATAGTAGGTTACATTAGGCTGTCTTATTTCATCACGAATCAGATTTTTCTCGACAGTTTCGGCATCGCCGCGCCTGATCGACAATTTGATAGAGGCGCCTTTTGACCCTTTTAGAAGTTGGCTCACCTGGTCGTTAGTTTTGCTGGTAAGATCAACGTTGTTTATTTTAACGAGCCGGTCACCAGCCCGGATATCGGCTCGTTGCGCGGGAAAACCTTCAAAAACGTCAGAGACAAATACTTTTCCTTCGCGGGCAAAGATCCCGGCGCCAATGCCACCGTATTGTGTGCTCACGTAATGAAGTTTATAATCTTCAATTTCTGATTCAGGAACAAATTCGGTATAAGGGTCAAGGCCATCCAGCATGGCATCGACACCCGTCTTAATCATTTTTGCCGAGTTAATATCATCTACATAATTAATATTAACTTCTTTGTAAACAGACGAGAAAACATCCAGGTTTTTGGCGATCTGGAACAGATCATCCTGGAAGCCAAAGATTAATGCAGCAAGTACTGTTATACCGGCCAGGAACCCCCACTTTTTATAAATACTTTTCATCACAGCACCTGTTGATTACGAATGAAAGAGATACATTCAGATATGAAATCTAAATTTCTCATTACCAGAATATAAAATTACGACTTTGATATTAAAAAATGATGCGGCTGGTAAAGTTTTACATCAAATCAAAAAATCTCAGGCGCTGTGATTAAACGCAGGTTAGAGGCGGTTATTGTCAATATTGGCAAGGGCCTTTTTTAAGGTGAAAACCACGTATTTACGATCGCGGTTTACCAGTTCCATAATCCTGTTGATCAGGTTGTCTTCCTGGCCTTCGCTATATTGCAATTCTTCGTCGGTGAGGTGATTGTATTTACGTTGTAATTTGATTTTTACACGTGTCCAGTCTTGGTTGCTGATACTGATCTCTGCCATTTCAAAAAATATGTTTTAGCAAAAATAGAAAAAATCTGATGATGCCTCGTGCAATATTTTGGCTCGTTAATTGTTAAACTTTAAGTTAAATAACACATCTAACCTATTTGTAAAACTAAATTTGACAATAAATGAAAAAGTTACTTTTAAGTGTCGCGTTGCTGATAGCGGTTTGCATCAGTGCAAAGGCACAAGTTAGTCTCGGTATCAAAGGTGGGGTTAACTTCTCTAAAATCAGTGCTGATAATGTTAAAAATTCAACCGTTACGGGTTACCAGGCAGGTGTATTCGCTCGTATCGGTAACGCGTTTTATTTGCAACCGGAAGTTTATGTAAGCAGCTCTGGCGGTAAATTTGATTTCAACACTACCAATACAACTACCACAGCAAGTGGAAAGGTGACATTTACTAATTTGAACGTTCCATTGTTATTGGGTCATTCATTTGGTTCAAAAAATCTTAATTTTAGATTGATGGCCGGTCCGGTTTATACTTATGCACTTAGTAAGAGCCAGGATTTTGATGACAATGTAAATGGTGCTTACCAAGATTTTGGAAGGTACAAAAACAGCACTTTTGGTTTCCAGGCCGGTGGTGGCGTAGATATCGGGGCGATTACAGCCGATTTGCGTTATGAAGGCGGTTTATCGAAGATTAATCCCGACTTTGGACAACGCCAAAGCCTTTGGGCTTTGAGCGTTGGCTTCAAGTTCTTTTAAGCTAATAGCTAAAAAAAAGGAGCCCCGGAAGATTGATTCCGGGGCTTTTTTGTATATAAAAACATACAATTCGGTCATGATTTTCAAAAAAATCCATCCCGTAAAAGTTTATTTAGGACTAGTTATTATTTCGTTTTGAAATAATTATTATATTAGAGCGACCAAACCATATTGCAATTTGACTAAAATATTTACCCTTCTCCTGTTGTTGTGCTCAATTGCTGTTACGGCACAAACTCAGCCTTTTGCTAAAGTTGATACCGCCGATCTCAAACTAACCTCGTGCGATTTTGAGAAGGGTGCAAATGCTATGGTGCTGTTTGATGAGGCTAAAGTGTATTATAAATACTCAACCGTGGTGATGGAGCGGCACAAAAGGATAAAAATATTTAATGAAAAGGGAAGCGATCAGGCTCAGGTAAAGATTGAATACCTTGGAGTTAATCATGATGAATTCGTGACTGATGTGGAAGCTCAAACAATCAATTTTGAAGATAAGGACATAAAATACATTCCGGTAGATAAGGCTCTTATATACAAACAAAATATTGACCGCGAAACTAACGCGATAGTATTCACTTTCCCAAATGTAAAACCAGGGTCAATCGTGGAGTTTAAGTATAAATGGTCCAGCCCTTACGCGGGCAATTTCCCCAACTGGCTATTTCAGGATGTTATTCCTACGAGGTACAGCGAGTTTCAATGTAATCTGAACAATAACTATATCTTTAAGCTTGTAAAGAGGATAAGACAAAATTTTGCAAAAGACACTTCAGTTTTTAAAAATGGGAAGAATAAAAGATCTGGCTACACGCATATATGGGCCCTTAGTAATGTTCATTCACTAAGAGATGAGCCTTACATGGCATCAATGCAGGATAATGTACAGGAGTTGTTATTCCAGGTGACAGGCAGGTTTAGGGGCTACTGGTCGGAAGAGGCACTTGGTCTGCTTAAATATGACGATTTCGGTGCGCAACTGGACACAACGATAAACTTAAGCCATCAAGAAAGTATCATTGCCGAAGCAAGTAAATTGCCTGGCCGCGATGAAAAAATCGCCTACTTATTCAATACTGTAAAAAACACAATAAAATGGAATAATCTTACCCGATTTTACACCGAAGATGGTGTAAGGAGGGCATGGAACAGGAAAACAGGGAATTCCGCCGAGATCAATATGATCCTCTATCATTATCTGAAAAAAGCAGGGATAAATGCGCAGGTGATGGTGATAAACACCCATGATAAATTAGATCCGTATTATGCATCTACGCACCAGTTGAATAGCCTTGTGGCTTACGTGATTGATGACAAAACCCAATATGTTTTAGACGCTTCGCAAAAAGACGGCTTGTACAATGAATTACCTTTTTATCTTTTAAACTCTAATGGTGTCGTCATCTACCAGGAAAGAAAAGTTGCCATGCTATTAGATCTTAATAATCCATCGCCAAAACAAAACGCGATTTTCATTAATGCTGAGATTACACCAGATGCAAGAATGACGGGGACGGCCCAGATCAATAATAGCAGCTATAATAAAATGTCTGTAATAAAACGCTATAAGGCTGATGGTGAAGCAGGATATAAGAGTTTTTTACAAGAGAAGGATAACAATCTGAAAATTACCTCTTTGAAACTGGAGAACATGGAGGTGGACTCGCTACCACTTACGCAAACCATAGAGTTTAATTCAGACCTGAATGGATCGGACGAAAACTATATTTATTTTGCTCCGAACCTTTTCACCGGTCTAAACTTAAATCCGTTTCTGGACGAGGAGAGGTATTCACACATTGATTTTAAATTCCTTCGCAGATATAACATCAACGGACGGTATAAAATCCCCGCAGGATTCAAAATTGAAGCAATACCAAAAAGTTTGACTGTTTTAATGCCAGACTCCAGTATTTCATTTAAGAGAATGGTCGCCGAAGAGGAGGGCTTTGTAATAGTACATTACATAGTTGATTTCAAGAGATCATATTATGCCGCAACTGAATATCAGTTATTATATGAGTTCTATAAAAAAATGTACGAAATGCTGAATGAACAGATCATATTAAAAAAAGGCTGATAAACATCCATTATCTAAATCACGTAAAACAACCTATTCGATATATCAATTTAACCTTGTTACATGAAAAAACTTTTTACCCTGATCCTGCTTAGTGCATTTTGCGCTGCAGCTAATGCACAAACAGTCACTGTGCCAACACCACAACCTTATGGCAAAGTAGACCAGGCTGACCTTGAAATGAAAGCCTGCGATTTTGAAAAAGATGCAAATGCCGAAGTGCTTATTGATAAAGGCAACATTTATTATGGAGGCGACCTTGGAACTATCACAAACGAAGTGCACCGGCGTATTAAAATTTTTAATGACAATGGAAAGAGCGCGGCCGACATACATATATCGTATTATGGCGGTAATCACTTAGAGTATATTTCAGGCATCCAGGCTGAAACTATCAATTTGGTTGATGGTAAAATAGAGATCACCAAACTGGATAAAAAATTGATCTACACTAAAGCTATTGATAAGTGGCGCAACGAAATAACGTTTACTATGCCGAATGTTAAATCGGGTAGTATAATTGAGTATAAATACAACTTTAACTCAAATAATAGTTTTTCGATTCCTCATTGGGAGTTTCAGGATAAAATTCCTGTTAGATACAGTGAGTACACAACTGGGATACCTGATATATTTTATTTCAGGGAGCAGCCTCACCTAACATACCCGTTAGTAAAAAACACACGTACTTCTGAAGGCAGAAGCTTAGTTGACAATTCAGGGTCTTATCCATACAGCCTTGAGTTAGAAACAAAGGCTATGGCTAATATACCTTCGCTACCTGACGAGCCTTTTATGTCATCTTTCCGCGACAACGTGCAGGAAATACGGTATCAGTTAGTCTCTATCAGGCCAATAGGCGGATTCGTTCACACAGGAACAAATACCTGGGCTAAAGTAGGAGAAAGTTTGATGGATGATGAAGATTTCGGAGGTCAGCTCAAACGGAAACTAAATAACGAAGATGCCATCATCAGCAAGGCAAAAGCATTAAAAACTAATGATGAAAAAATTGCCTATATTTTTAATGAGGTAAAAAATGCTATGAAATGGAATGGCCAGGACGATTGGTATACTATTGATGGGACATATCGGGCATGGGAGAACAAGACAGGAAATTCGGCCGAAATAAACCTGATACTTTATCACTTACTTAAAACAAGCGGTTTAGAAGTATACCCTATGGTAGTAAGTACCAGGGAACATGGAAAAGTGTTGCCATTTTACACTTCAACGGTACAGTTTAACAGGGCCGTAGCTTATATCCCTGTCGACAGCACTAAACGTTATGTGCTGGACGCCACCAACAAATACAATTTGTATAACGAAACGCCATCTGAGTTATTGAACTCATCCGGGCTTTGGATCGATAAAAAATCAAATAAGTATGATATGGTTTTTCTGCATAATGATGTGCCGGTGCGACAAGTAGTTTTTGTAACCGGGGATATAAAACCGGATGGCAAATTGACAGGCACAGCGCAAATAAGCAGCACCGGTTATAATAAGATCAGCTCAATAGAAAAATATAAAACAGACGGCGAAAAAAAATATATCGATTACCTGCGCGACAATGATAATAATCTTAAGGTATCGTCATTAAAAATGCAGGATATGGAGGTGGATAGCCTGCCTTTACTGCAAAATGTTGAGTTTAGTCTTGATCTTGCGGGATCAGATGAAAACTATATCTATTTGAACCCAAATCTGTTTACCTCGCTAAAAACAAACCCGTTTTTAAGCGAAAAACGCATGACAGATATTGACTTTAGTTATTTGAGAAATTATTCTGTGAGCGGCATGTATAAAATTCCGGCAGGCTATAAAATCGATGCATTACCAAAAAGCGTTACGATTGTAATGCCCGACAAAGGCGTGAGTTTTAAGCGACTGGTGGCTGAACAGGAGGGTACTATCATAGTGCGATATTCTATCAACTATAATAAAATTCAATACCCCAAAGAGGATTATACTGATTTTCACGAATTCTTTAAGCAAATGCATCAAATGCTGAATGAACAGATCATATTAAAGAAAGGATAATCAATGTTTATTAATAGTAGTATAAAGAAATCGTTATTTATCCTGGTAATTAGCCTCCTAACTTTTGCAAAGGCATATTGCCAAGATAATGTTCCGAAAGATGCTTATATAGCTTCTAAAATTGCTGATTCACTAAAAATAGACGCTAATTCGGTATTGCGTTATAAACTAGAGGAGTACGATGTACAGGGACCGGGGAAAGAGGTGTACAAAGTGCATAGTGTAGTCACTGTTTTAAATGAGAAAGGGAATGATGAGGCTGAAATTATTTTGCCGTACAATAAAAAGTTCAGTGCCGTAACTGCATTTGAAATGCGTATATATGACGCAACAGGCAACCTTATCAAGAAATATCATAAGAGTGATCTGTATGAACATGCGGCCCACGAGGGTGAGGCCCTGGTAACGGATGATCGAATTAAAGTAATTGGACACACCATTGCCGCCTACCCTACAACTGTCGAAATGGTCTATGAAATAGATAGAAACAGCTTAATAAATTTAGGTGGTTGGACCATTCAGGAACCTGAACAAAGCGTTCAAACTTCTATTTGCCGGCTTAGTGTAGCTTCAAACGCCGGGTTCCGTTATCTGAATAAGAATACTTCGGTGAAGCCGCAAATGGGTAGTGGGGATAACCGGGTCGTTTATTCGTGGACAGTTTCAAATTTAAAGGCTTTTAAGCTCGAAGAAGGGGCAATGTCATGGCGTGTTATACCTGAGATTGAGTTTTTGCAGGATAAGTTTGAATTTTTTGGATTGCCGGGCGAAATTAATACCTGGCAGAATTATGGAAAATGGCAGCAAGCCTTAAATGCTGATGTAAGCACACTAAGTCCGCAAAGAATTGCTGAAATCAAAAAAATGACGGATACCATCAAGACGGATAAAGAGAAGGTAAAGTTCTTATATAAATATATGCAGCAAAGCATGCGATATGTGAATATAAAACTTGGTATTGGTGGCTTAAAACCCTTTCCGGCATCATTTGTAGATGATAAAAAATATGGCGATTGTAAGGCATTATCCAATTACATGCGAAGTTTATTAAAAGCAATCGACATTAATTCATATTATGCCGAAATAAATGCAGGAGCAAATGAAGAGCCTGCAAACTATTCGTTCCCTTATGATCCATTCAATCACATCATTTTATGTGTGCCACTAAAAAACGATACCACCTGGCTTGAATGCACGAGTAATACAATGCCATTTGGCGTTTTAGGGTCATTCACTGAAAACAGGAACGCGCTACTTATTACAGAAGATGGAGGCAAACTGGTTAATACGCCTAAAAGCACATCACAGGAAAACCAATTTAATAGCGAAGCGCACATCATATTAGATGCAGATGGCGGTGCAAAAACCCAGATTAAAATATTAAGTACGGGTGAATACAGGGAAATGTATTTAGGGATGGGTGCTATAAAAATGGATGATCAAAAAGAATTTTTGCTGCGTGATCTGAAAATCAAGCAACCTTCTTCATTTGATTTTAAGTTAGATAAAGACGTAAACGGAATAAAGGAAGTGGATCTTAACCTTGAATACGATCAGTTTTGTGATGTAAAGGCTGGTGATAAGCAATTTTACCGGCCTCTTGCATTTTTATTATGGGATGGTAAAGCGCCTATACTTGAAAAAAGAAAGACTGATTATTATTGGGATTTTCCGCGGATAAAAACTTGCACCACAACTATTGATCTTCCGCAAGGATTTGAGGTAGAAACGCTGCCGGTAAATGCAAGCTTAAAGTTCACCTATGGTAATTATGAGTTAAACTACGCATATAACAAGGAAAAAAACCAGGTAGTAAGCACAGCTAAATTCACTTTAAATAATCACGTTATACCTGCAGCTAAATACACCGAAATGCAGCAGTACATGGATGCGGTTGCGAAAGCGCAGAATAAGAAACTGGTGATAAAAAAGAAGGCATAAATTTGCCTGATGATATTCAGGCTCGACAGGCGCATAATATTCCCCAACCCGTCGCTGGCAGAAGAAGACGGTCTGCTGGCTGTCGGGGGCGACTTATCGACCAACCGCCTTTTATTGGCGTATCAAAATGGTATCTTTCCATGGTACAATGATGATACGCCAATATTATGGTACTCCCCGCACGAACGGTTTGTATTATTCCCTAATGAATTAAAAGTATCTAAAAGCATGCGCCAGGTTTTGAAATCTGACCGCTTTAGGGTGACTTTGGATCAAAATTTTGCTGATGTAATAGATGCTTGCTCTTCCGCCGGTCGTAAAGGTCAGGACGGTACGTGGATAACCGATGATATGAAACAAGCCTATATCAGACTGCACAAGGAAGGTCATGCCCGTTCAGTTGAAGTTTGGAAAGATGAAAAATTGGCTGGCGGATTATATGGTGTACAAGTCGGCGAAGTGTTTTGTGGTGAAAGTATGTTCAGCAAGGTGAGTAATGCTTCCAAAGTGGCTTTGATCAGCCTGTGCAATACCGATAAATATAAGCTGATAGACTGCCAGGTTTATACCGAACATTTGGAATCAATGGGTGCAAGAATGATAAGCCGGGAGGAATATTTAAGTATACTTCAAAATAACGCCGGATAAGTTTAGTTTTGCTTCAAAGAGGATGTCGCTGAGGCACTCGAAGCATGGTGGGTGGGGCCTCTACGCGCGCCACTTCGACAAGCTTAGTATGACACCCAGCCGAATTTGTGTAAATGGAGCAACTCAACAATAAAGAACGTATCATATTAGGCATCGACCCGGGAACAGCGGTGATGGGCTATGGCTTGCTGAAGGAAACCGGTTCTAAGATCGAACTGATAAGCCTCGGTGTAGTGAAGATGGAGAATATGGACGATCATATGCTGAAGCTCCAGCGGATATTTGAAAAAACTGTCGCACTGATAGATAATTACCACCCGGATTGCCTGGCGATTGAAGCGCCATTTTACGGAAAAAACATACAGGTAATGTTGAAGCTTGGCCGCGCGCAAGGCATGGCTATAGCAGCGGCGTTATCACGCAATATTGAGATCACTGAATACGCACCGCGTAAAATAAAACAGTCGATAACCGGCAACGGCAATGCCACCAAAGAACAAGTAGCTGCCATGCTGCAAAACCTGTTAAAGTTTAAAGAAACGCCGGAATTTTTAGATGCAACGGATGGACTCGCGGTTGCGGTTTGCCATTCGTTTCAAAAGATCGGAACATCAACAGGAAAAACCAGCAAGAAAAAATCATATTCAGGATGGGAGACTTTTGTAAAAGATAACGCCAGTCGCATAGTATCCAAAAAGTAGAGACGCGATGCATCGCGTCTTGGTTAGGTTATTATATTACCATCGTAATCAAATTGGTATTTTCGGTTTTCAAAGTCAGTTGCAAAGATGTATTGATCGGTTAGCGTAAACTCAGCTACCTTTGGGTCTAAACATACAAAGATATCTGCCCCGCTTTGTTGCCAGATTATTTGTCCATCATGACCTAAGCGGGTTATGTCCAGTTCACCATGCACAATGTAATCAGATTTATATTTAAAGATCTCAAAACAGGTCGCCCAATCAGCTTTGGTTTTCCAAATAAGAGATAAATCAGGTACCGACAAACAAAATACACTGTCAGAACAGCAAATAATGATTCTATCAGGTTCGGTAAGAAAGCTTTTTTCAAAGATTCCCGTCCCGCCGCCATTGGCTGCGATGAGTGCACTTTTTAGGATATTATTAGTCGAGCTGACTTTGATAGCGACCATAGTTGTGAAGGAATATTCACCTTCTTCTAAATAAATACGGTCGTATTTTTCTTCACTATCAGCTTCAGAATATTTTCTAAAAGGAAATACTGAAAGTTCTACTGTGTAGTCGCCGATAACTATTTGGGACATGTGGGAGCTACTCTTCTCTTAACGCTTCCCTTATTTTATCCGCAGTAGCCTGCAACTGCTCAGGCGTGAAGCTTAATTTTGGACGCGAAAAATTAAGATCGCTTACACTATTCATCGGGATCAGGTGGATATGTGCATGTGGCACTTCCAAACCGATTACCGCCACTCCTATCCTTTTACACGGAATAGCTTTTCTCAAACCGGTAGCAACGATCTTCGCAAATATTTGCAGACCGGTATACAACTCCTCATCCAGGTCGAATAGGTAATCAACTTCCTTTTTCGGGATCACCAAAACGTGCCCCTCAGCCAACGGGCTGATGTCCAAAAAGGCCAGGTAGTCTATCGTTTCAGCTACCTTGTAAGCGGGAATTTCACCAGCCACTATTTTAGAAAAGATTGTCATCTTTTGAGTTGATTAAGTGAGTAAGTTGATTAGGTTAAATTGAGTTATTGGGCATATAAACTTATTCAACTTAGTCTAACCTAATCAACTCAATCAATCATTACCTAGCGACTAATTTCCAGAATTTCAAACTCCATTGTACCTGCAGGTACTGTAATTTCGGTTTTCTCACCTACTTTTTTACCAAGCAAGCCTTTTGCAATGGGCGAGCTCACAGATATCTTACCTGATTTCATATCGGCTTCACTTTCTGATACAAGCTGGTAGCTCATAGTGGCGCCGTTCTTTACGTTTTTTATCTTTACGATAGATAATGCCAACACTTTAGAAGCATCCAGTTTGCTCTCGTCAAGCAAGCGGGCTGTTGAAAGCAGTTCTTCCATTTTGGCAATTTTTGTTTCATGGTGGCCTTGTGCTTCCTTCGCGGCATCGTACTCCGCGTTTTCAGAAAGGTCGCCTTTATCTCTCGCTTCGGCAATAGCTTTGGCAATAGCTGCCCTTCCGGTAGTTTTTAACTGTTGTAATTCTTCTTTTAACTTATCCAAGCCATCCTTGGTGTAATATGCTACCTCTGCCATAACGCTGTATTAATATTTTAGTTTAATAATTGATACCAAAAAAAACCGTCCTCCATTTTCGAAGGACGCGGTTGCTTATAAAAACAAACAAGACTATATCGGCAACCGCCTTTATAGTCTTGCTTTCAAGTAAAACGAAGATAAGTGATTTAAGTTTTAATATCCAAATTTTTTTAAGCGATTAATTCCCACATGCGGTTGAAATCAGGTGTTTAGTTTACTCAATTTTTCGGCCATTACTTCGCTGATGCGGCGATACGAGTCAAACGTCCAGCCAGCTACATGCGGCGTCAACAATACCTTGCCCGACTGCTTTAACTCTTCATACCACGACTGTTCCCCCAACGCCGGAAACTTCTCCACTTCAAGCACATCCAAACCAGCGCCTAATATTTTCCCTTGCTTTATTGCATTCAGAACAGCTTGTACTTTAACCACCTTCCCACGAGAAGTATTCAACAGAAAAATTGGCTTCCTGAAATGAAAAAGGTATTCATCATCCACTATTCCATTGGTCTCAGGGGTTAATGGGATGTGGAAACTTACTACATCGGCCAATTTCACTATTTCTTCCATACTTACCTCGCGGACATACTGATCGCTAAAGCCAGTTTTATATTTATCGTAGGCGATCACATTCACGCTGAACCCCGCAAGCTTCCTCGCAAAACTTCCGCCCATAAAGCCATAACCAATAATGCCTACGGTTTTGCCTTTCAACTCATAACCCCTGTTTGCCTCACGTTTCCAAAGACCTTCGCGTATTTCTGCATCGGCGTGGTTAAAATTGTTCATCAGGTTCAACAGCATACCTACGGCATGCTCTCCAACTGCATCCATATTACCTTCAGGAGCGTTAATTAGCGTGATGCCTTTTTCTATGGCATAATTCTCATCGATATTGTCCATCCCTGCCCCAGCGCGGCAAATAAATTGCAGCTTTTTGCTCAGATCAAGCACCTTGTGGTCGACTAAAAATTTTGAGCGTATTACCAGTCCTTCATATCCGCCGAGGATCTCATAAGCCTGGTCGGGTTTTATAGTAGGCTGATAATCGCAATGGTAACCCATCGCTTCGGCCTGTTCTATAAATATGGGGTGGATGTCGTCGACAATTAATATGTTTTTACTCATCAGGCACAAACTTATCGATATACAGGAAATATTTTATGCATTTAATAAATCACTTCTCAAATCCACTTAAATTTATGCTATAAATTACTAACAAATGACCCGGCCTATAACCTTAATCTTCTCACTTGTCTTTATTCTATTTAGAAATATCTCTATTGCCCAGGACGAATTAACAGAAGCTTTGGCACGTGATAGTAGAAGAGATACCAAAGCCTATTTCATTAGATCATTAGAAGACCAGAAAAGGAAGGTCATTGTTATGCCTGACTATGTTAATCATTCCTTGGGAATAAAATGCCTTAAAGACACTGTGCGTATAGAGCCCTTTTGGGGCGTACCACCTGAAGTTCATGTATTGGGTAGAAACTTTATAAGACTTGATTATGCAGTTAGGGGTGGAAGTAATTTGGGGTTGGGAAATACTATGATTCTATGTGTAAGTCATCACAAATTGTATGTAGCCTTACATATTTTGAGATATAGCGAATGGGAAGATGGAAGAGCGTATATGTATTACGGTGTAAAAATGAGTTTGGCGGGGGGTAACAAGTATGGATATAAATTGAAAACTAATATCAAAGACACAGTATTTGATAAAACAACGCCATCAGATAATTACGGATATAGAGATATAAGCGTTTTGAATTTTGACTCAGGCCGAAAAGTTTTTTACAGCGTTAAAAAAACCGTATCGAGCTTTACACATTCTGATTCACAAAGCGGATCGAAGCATAAAGAAATTGTTAGGGGCGTCTTCCCAACGGTTCTTTTGGGCTCTGAGAAATATTACTTTATAAAAGGTAAATGGTATCAAGAGAAAGACAAATTTGAACTATCTGAATTTGAATAAAAATCCCTTTACTTATTATCTACTTTCAACAATCTTATTTGTCAACTTAACAAAATCACCTACAGTCAACCGTTCAGCCCGCAAATCAAGCATAGGCTCATCAGTCATTTTCTCTTTATTGATTAATGATGATAATGCATTCCTCAGCGTTTTACGGCGTTGGTTAAATCCGGCTTTTACTACCTGCCAGAACAATTTCTCATCGCAATCCAGTTTTTCAGCATCGTTTCGGGTTAGGCGGATCACGGCCGACAAGACCTTTGGCGGCGGATTAAATACACCTGCTTTTACGGTAAATAAATACTCTACCTTATAATAAGCTTGCAGAAAAACACTCAGGATGCCATATTCTTTACTTCCTGCTTTGGCAGTACAGCGTTCGGCAACTTCCTTTTGAAACATACCTACCACCTGAACCACCTGTTGTCGGTTATCCAGCACTTTAAATAATATCTGCGAAGAGATGTTATAAGGGAAATTTCCGATGATGCCGAAAGGCTTATGGAATATCTTGCCAAAATCCATCTCCAGGAAATCGTCATTGATTAGACGCTCGCCTAATTGAGGATATTTTTTTTGAAGGAATTCGTAGGATTCAGTGTCAATGTCGATCAGGTAAGTTTGCAGGTCGGTGCGCTGTAAAAGAAAATCGGACAGGATACCCATCCCCGGCCCAACTTCAAGCACCTCGTTATAGCCAACTGCCAACTGCAAACTGTCAACTATTTTAGCGGCTATGTTTTTATCAGTAAGAAAATGCTGACCAAGATGCTTTTTTGCTCTTACCAACGACATTATTCATTCAATTATTTCCGCAAATTACGTCATATTTGTCCTTTAATCCGGAATTATAAGTCTAAAATCTTTTATTTGTATGTTTGTAGGTGCGGGACGGTTGGCGCAGGGTGCGTGGCGTTTGAAAAACCAACAATCGGTGTAGTCATATTAAAATCGGAGTTATCGTGTCAGAAAAACTAAAAATAGGTATCAGTATAGGTGATGTTAACGGGATCGGGCTTGAGGTGATCATCAAAACCCTTGTTGACAACCATATCTATGAATATTTCACTCCGATAGTTTACGGGCATACCAAAGTGGCTTCATTTCACCGTCGCACAGTCAATGCCGGGGAGTTGAATTTTAACGTGATCAACAACGCTTCACAAGCTCAGCACCGCAAACCCAACATGATAAATTGCTGGGAAGAAGATGTGAAGATCGACCTGGGCACGATCAACGAAACAGGCGGAAGATATGCATTATTATCCTTACAACGCGCTACTGCAGATTTAGTAAGTGGCGAGATAGATGCTTTAGTAACCGCACCTATTAATAAGGACAACATTCAGAGCGAAGAGTTCAAGTTTCCTGGGCATACTGAATATCTGCAGGAAAAGGCAGGCGCAGCCGAATCACTGATGTTTTTGGTAAGCGATACCCTGCGGGTTGGTGTGGTAACTGGTCATATTCCTTTAAATACGGTAGCAAGTTCAATCACTGTTGATAAGATATTAGCCAAGCTTAAACTAATGGACACCAGTTTACGCCAGGACTTCTGGATACAAAAACCAAGGATCGCTGTTTTAGGGTTGAACCCGCATGCTGGCGACAACGGCTTAATAGGCACTGAAGAAAAAGACATCATCATACCTGCTATTGAAGAAGCACGCGCTAACGATATACTGGCATTTGGTCCATACTCAGCAGACGGATTTTTTGCCAATGGCACCTATATGCAATTTGACGCAGTGCTGGCCATGTACCACGATCAGGGTTTAATACCGTTTAAACAGATATCGTTTGAGTCGGGCGTGAACTTTACTGCCGGGTTGAATTTTGTCCGCACTTCACCAGATCACGGGACAGCTTATGATATTGCCGGGAAAAACCAGGCTTCTGAAATTTCCTTCCGCGAGGCGATATTTACGGCGCTTCATATTGTAAAACATCGCAGAGAGACCGCGGTGTTGACTGAAAATCCGCTTACTATCGCAAAGTTGAGCAGGGATAGGGATTAAACTACTTCTACTTTTCTTTATTATAGAGGAAACTCTCTATTTGCGTTCATGTTTAATTGGATTTAAATTTATTAATTCAATACAAGAGGTAACAATTAATTGACAAGCTTTGAAGCTTAGCTATCCGAATACTTCCCTATTTCTACCCCATTAGAATGTTTAATTGACCCTCATTTTCCATTTTCAACTTTTTTTTCCACATTTAGGATTTTTCCCTACATTTGCGGGCTAATTGTCGCTCATTGAAATCGCTCAAAACATATTCGATTCCTTTTACCGGCCTCAAGCTGGGGAAGCACTATTTTGACTATGTGATCAAAGACGAATTTTTTGATGAAATGGACTACTCCATCGTCAAAAAGGCTGATCTTCAGTGCAAAGTGGACTTGGACAAGCAGGAAACCATGCTCATTTTGAGTTTCCATATTTATGGAACCATCACGATGACATGCGACAAATGCCTGGCCGAATATCCGCAGCCTGTTGATGTTCATGAGCAGCAGATCGCCAAATTTGCCGAAGAGGAAATTGACGAAGACGAAGAAATCATCACCCTGACAAAAAATGATCACGAGATCAATATTGCGGGTTTGATATATGAATACATAAATGTTGCGGCTCCTTTTATAGCAGTTTGCAACGACGAGGGGAACACGTCTTATTGCGATAAGGAGATGATCGAAAGATTAAATCAGCTATCGGCAAAAGGCGGTGAAGATGACAAAACGGACCCAAGGTGGGACGTTTTGAAAAATATTTAAATGATAATTTAGGAAGTTATGCCACATCCAAAACGGAAATTCTCAAAATCAAGGACAGCAAAACGTAGAACACACTACAAAGCTGAAGCGCCTACTTTAACTACTTGTAAAACTACTGGTGCAGTACATTTACCTCACAGAGCTTATACTGTTGACGGTAACTTATACTACAACGGCAAAGTCCTTATCGAAAACACCGCAACGGCCTAAGTTTAATTTTCTCATATGAAGATTGGCTTAGATATTATGGGCGGTGATTTTGCTCCCAAGGCAACTGTGCTGGGAGCAATAGCAGCTTATAAGGCTTTGTCGGGCAACCACAAACTGGTACTCATAGGCGATAAGGAAGTTGCCCTGTCCATTCTTCATGAAAATAACTTTAGCCCCGACCATTTCGAGTTTGTACACACAACTGAGGTGATCGGCATGGGCGAACACCCAACCAAAGCGGTCGTTCAAAAACCAGACTCGAGTATTAGTGTCGGTTTCCGCATGCTTAAGGATGGCGGAATTCAAGCTTTCTCATCAGCAGGAAACACAGGAGCTATGCTGGTCGGTTCCATGTTCAGCGTAAAAGCCATACCGGGCGTATCACGCCCTGCAATGACAACCATAGTACCCAAACTGAAAGGCGGTTTGGGTATTTTGTTGGATGTGGGAGCTAATGCTGATTGCAAGCCTGAAAATTTGCTGCAATTCGGTATACTTGGCAGCCTGTTCGCAGAATCGGTTTATAATATTCCAAACCCGCGTGTTGCGCTGGTAAATATTGGCGAGGAAGAAGAGAAAGGTAATATACTTTGCCAGGCTGCCTACCCGCTGATGAAGGAAAACAAACAGTTCAACTTTATTGGAAACATAGAGGGCCGCGACTTTTTTAACGAAAGTGCCGATGTATATGTGGCCGATGGTTTTACAGGGAACGTAGTGCTAAAAATGGCTGAGTCATTTTATGTGATGGGCTTGAAATTGAAGCTCAAGCATGAGTTTTTCGGGCGTTTTAACTATGAACAATACGGAGGAAGCCCGATATTGGGTATCAATGCACCGGTAGTGGTTGGGCATGGGATATCCAGTCCAGAGGCGATCAAAAACATGGTGCTCTTATCGAGAGATATGTTTGAGAGCGATCTGATAAATAAAATAAAAAAAGCATTTCAATAAAATCTATATATAGAAATGAATAAAATTCATGCTGCAATTACTGCTGTGAATGGATATGTTCCGGATTATGTTTTAACGAACCATGAACTGGAAACAATGGTGGAAACGAATGATGAATGGATAACCACCCGCACCGGCATCAAAGAGCGCAGAATACAAAAAGGTGAAGGCCTTGCAACATCAGACATGGCGGTACACGCTGTTGAAGGGTTGCTGAAGAAGAGAGGGATCAGTGCTGAAGAAATAGAATTGATCATATTTTGTACCACTACTCCTGATATGCCGTTCCCGGCTACGGCGAATATACTGGCTGACAAGATCGGTGCAAAAAATGCCTGGGGATACGACCTGCAGGCGGCCTGCTCAGGATTTATTTTTGGATTGGCTACCGGAGCTCAGTTTATTGAAAGCGGGAAACACACAAAAGTATTGGTGGTAGGCGGCGATAAAATGTCGGCTATTGTGAACTATAAAGATCGTGCAACCTGCATCATTTTCGGTGATGGCTGCGGCGCTGCTTTGTTAGAGCCGAATACAGAAGGCTACGGTGTGATAGATTCCATTCTGAAAAGCGATGGCGCTGGTCGTGCATATCTTCATCAAAAAGCAGGCGGTTCTTTGAAGCCTGCATCACACGAAACAGTGGACGCGCTGGAGCACTATGCTTACCAGGAAGGGCAGGCCGTGTTTAAATTTGCGGTAACCAATATGGCTGATGTGGCTGCTGAAGTAATGGAGCGCAATAACCTTAAATCAGACGATATTGCATGGCTGGTTCCGCACCAGGCAAACAAACGTATTATTGATGCTACGGCTAACCGTACCGGTGTAAGCGCTGATAAGGTGATCATCAACATAGAGCGTTACGGCAATACCACCAATGGGACCATTCCACTTTGCTTGTGGGAGTGGGAAAGTAAATTCAAAAAAGGCGATAACCTGATACTTGCAGCTTTCGGTGGCGGCTTTACCTGGGGCTCGATCTATTTAAAATGGGCATATTAATTTGATGTGTAGATGAGTGGATGTGCAGATATGCAAATGCTTTAATTTTTGTACAACCATTTATTTGAACTTTATTAAATATGTTTTGTTATTTTGCTAACAACTAACTATAAAAAAGCCGGCTAAAATATCTGCACATCTGCATATTTGCACATCTGCATATTAACATATAACTTTAGATATAATCTTTTATCCAAAACCAATTCATTCCACTATATGGATATCAAACAAATTCAGGACCTTATACGCTTTGTCTCAAAGTCGGGGGTAAATGAAGTTTCAATTGAACAGAACGATTTCAAGATTACAATAAAAACTAACCAGGCTCCAACGTATGTTACGGCAAACCTTCCGTCTGCTGAAGGTGCGCCAGTTTACATGCCTCCAGTAGCTACTCCGACAGCACCTGCTACTCCTGCAACTGCCGCTAGTGAAGCCCCTGCTGCTGATACTTCAAAACTGATTACTGTAAAATCGCCGATGATAGGTACATTTTATCGTTCATCGTCCCCTGAAAAACCAATGTTTGTAAATGTTGGCGACGAGATCAAACCGGGTTCAGTTATCTGCATCATCGAGGCTATGAAATTGTTTAACGAGATCGAGTCAGAAGTTTCGGGCCGTGTTGTGAAAATATTGGTTGACAACGCTTCACCTGTTGAGTACGACCAGCCATTGTTTTTGGTTGAACCTGTTTAATATGCAAATGTGCAAATGAGAAAATGTGCAAATGATTATCCAATCAGCACATTTATAATCTGCACATCTGCACATCTACAAATCTGCACATTAAAACTATGTTTAAAAAAATATTAATAGCTAACCGTGGTGAGATTGCCCTTCGCATAATCCGTACTTGTAAGGAGATGGGCATTAAAACCGTAGCTGTATATTCTACTGTTGACAGGGACAGCCTGCATGTACGTTTTGCCGATGAAGCCGTATGTATTGGTCCTCCTGCCAGCCGCGATTCTTATTTAAATATCCCCAACCTGATATCTGCCGCCGAACTGACCAATGCCGATGCGATTCATCCTGGCTATGGGTTCTTGTCAGAAAATGCTAAGTTTTCTGCTATCTGTGCAGAATATGGTATCAAATTTATTGGCGCTACTGCCGATCAGATCAATGCTATGGGCGACAAAGCATCCGCCAAAGCGACCATGAAAAAGGCGGGTGTGCCCACCATCCCAGGTTCTGAAGGTTTGTTGCAGGATGTGAAAGAAGGTTTGAGTGTGGCCAATAAAATTGGTTACCCCGTTATCCTGAAGGCTACTGCAGGTGGTGGTGGCCGTGGTATGCGCTTGGTGTGGAAAGACGAAGAATTTGAACCGGCCTGGGATTCGGCACGTGCTGAATCGGCAGCTGCATTCGGTAACGACGGTCTTTATCTTGAAAAATACGTAGAAGATCCACGGCACATCGAAATACAGGTTGTGGGCGATCAATATGGTAAAGTTTGCCACCTGTCTGAACGCGATTGCTCCATACAGCGCCGCCACCAGAAACTGGTAGAAGAATCACCATCACCATTTATGACCGAAAAGCTTAGGAAGAAAATGGGCGATGCGGCTATAAAAGGTGCAAAAGCTGTAAAATATGAAGGCGCGGGTACCGTCGAATTTTTGGTGGACAAACACCGGAACTTTTATTTTATGGAGATGAATACCCGTATCCAGGTAGAGCACCCGGTTACTGAAGAGGTAATCAACTTCGACCTGATCAAAGAACAAATCAAAGTGGCCGCAGGTATACCTATCTCGGGTAAAAACTACGAGCCAACAATGCACGCTATCGAGTGCCGTATCAATGCAGAGGATCCATTTAATAACTTCCGTCCTGCGCCGGGTAAGATCACCAATTTCCACTCACCGGGCGGACATGGTGTACGTATCGATACACATGTATATTCAGGCTATATCATTCCGCCAAACTACGACTCGATGATCGCTAAAGTGATCTGCGTCGCACAAACCCGCGAAGAAGCTTTAAGTACCATGGAGCGTGCATTGAGCGAATTTGTGATTGAAGGCGTTAAAACTACCATACCTTTCCATTTAAAACTACTCCAGGACCCTAACTTTAGGGCGGGTAATTTTACCACCAAGTTTATGGATACCTTTGAATTCACTAAATAAACAAACCACTGTAATAAAATAAATCGTAAATAGCATTCTGAACAACGGAATGCTATTTTTGTACGGCAATGAGCAAAACAAGTGATAAACTAATAAAAGCAATAAAGGATAAGGGACAGAATCTGGAAGGTGAAATGTCCTTTTTTGATCATTTGGAGGCACTCAGATGGCACCTGATACGTTCGGCATTAGCCATTGTTGTGTTTACTATCGTTGTTTTTGCTTTTTATAGCTGGATCTATGATAACATTATCATGGCACCCAGCAACTCCAATTTCTGGACTTTCAGAATGATGTGTGATCTGGGTAAGATCCTTCACCGGGATATGTGCCCTGGCAAGATCAATATCCAGTTAATCAACACAGAAATGGCGGGCCAGTTTACCTTGCAGATCGATTCATCTTTAATGATCGGTTTAGTACTGGGCATTCCTTATTTATTGTATGAAATCTGGCTGTTTGTAAAGCCTGCCTTGCACGATAAGGAAAAGAAAGCCGCCAGCGGATTTGTTTTCTATGCCTCTATTTTATTTATATGCGGTGTGCTTTTTGGCTATTTCGTGATCACACCTGTGTCTCTTAACTTCCTGGCAGGTTATACAGTAAGTACTCATATTCAAAACTTATTTTCTATAGATTCCTATATTTCTTCTGTTTCTACGCTGACCATTGCTACTGGCTTGGTTTTCGAATTACCTATACTGGTTTATATCCTTGCAAATTTGGGTATCCTAACGCCTAAATTTATGAAGGAAAGTCGCCGGTATGCGATCGTGATCATCCTGATTGTGGCCGCCGTGGTAACTCCTACACCAGACATGTTGACCATGACCGTGGTTGCTATTCCATTATTCTTACTATACGAATTGAGTATAGGGGTAGCCGGTGCCGTTCAAAGGAGAAAGAAAAAGCGTGAAGAAGAGGCGGATGCTGCATAATTCGTAGCGCCTTTCTAACAAAATCTTTACCTTCGTTGCTTAAATTTTATAAATAGATTTGAGTGATGAATAATACCCTGAAGATTGCTATTGGCGCAGACCATGCCGGCTTTGATTACAAAGAAGCAATTGCCAAATGGCTGAATGCAGATAACCTGAAAGATTTTGGCACTTATTCGTCAGCATCAGCTGATTATCCTGACTTTGCGCATCCGGTTGCCTCGGCAGTTGAAAATGGCGAGTTTGATTTTGGAATATTGGTCTGCGGAAGTGCAAACGGTGTTGCCATCACGGCTAATAAGCACCAGGGTATTCGTGCAGCAATTTGCTGGAACGAAGAATTAGCCTCGTTAGCACGCAAGCATAATAACGCCAACATTGTATGCATACCTGCCCGTTTCATCTCGATAGAGGAAGCCGAAAATATCGTGAGGACTTTCCTTTCTACCGAATTTGAAGGCGGACGTCACGCAAACAGAGTGAATAAAATAGCGTGCTAAGGTATTAAGCTAAAACCGGAGGCAACTAATCACTGATCTCTGGTTAACTAATCTCTAGTCTCAATTATTAACTGAACATAGAAACGCAAATGAAAAAACTCTCCTTATGCATTGCTACGCTCACCCTTGCTGTGGGCGCCTATGCACAAAAAAACACCGGCGATCCGCAGAAGTATGCGAAGTATATTAGCGCCGAAGATGCACGTAAACACCTGAGTATTTTAGCATCGGATGCTTTTGAGGGCCGCGAAACCGGTAAACCGGGTGCTGATAAAGCTGCCGATTACATCGCAGGCGAGTTCAAAAAATTAGGCTTGCAGGCACCTGTAAACGGCTCTTATTTTTTTGATGTGCCCTTAACTGAGAACTCTACCCAAATCACCCTTTCCGTTAATGGACAGGAAGTAGCTAACGGGAAAGACTTTTTTGCATCAAGAGGCGCTGCTGCTGATAGATCATTCGAGGGCTCTGATATTGTTTTTATCGGCTACGGTACCGATGCTGAAATAGGCACTACCGATCTGGCTAATAAAGTATTGTTATGGGTGAATGAGGATAAACCTGAAGCGGGTAAAACGCCAAATACCAGCTACCGTTTATCAACTGCCCGTACACAGATACTGAAAAACCTACAGAGCAAAAACCCCGCTTTGATATTGGGCGTGAATACTGAAATTACCAACATATTAAAAAAATTCGGCTCAAGCGTAACAGCAGCACGTTTATCCATCAAAGCTGATGCAGCTAAACCAGCAGCTAATCAGGCAGTAGTTTTGAATGTCACTCCAGCAATTGCTGATCAGGTATTGAAGTCAATCGGTAAAACATATGATCAGATCAAAACCGGGGCTTCTCAGGCTTTGAAAGCTAATATCAAATTAGGCATCCATAACAATACCAAAGATGTGAAAGCTGTGGACGTATTGGGCTTTATGCCGGGCACCGATCTGAAGGACGAGGTACTGATCTTCTCTGCACATTATGACCACATCGGTTTAGTTTCAGATCCAAACGCGAAAGACAAGGTTAATAATGGTGCCGACGATGACGGTTCAGGAACCACGGGCATACTGGAAATTGCCCGCGCCTTTTCAGAAGCTAAGAAAGCGGGCCATGGTCCAAGAAGAAGCGTCCTTTTCCTGGGCAATGTAGGTGAAGAAAAGGGATTGTTGGGATCTGAATATTATTCTGACCATCCTGTATTCCCGCTGGCTAATACTATCACCGACTTAAATATCGATATGATCGGTCGCGTAGGTTATGAGTACATCGGTAAGCCGGATTCAGCGAACTATGTATACACTATCGGTTCAGCCATGCTGAGCAAAGAGCTACACCAGATAAATGATGATGCGAACAACAAGTATGTTCATATTGAACAAGATTATAAATACGACGATCCGAATGATCCAAACCGTTTCTATTATCGTTCAGATCACTACAACTTTGCAAAACACGGCGTGCCGATCATTTTCTACTTTAACGGTGTTCATGATGATTACCACCAACCAGGAGATGAAGTAAGCAAGATCAATTTCCCGCTTTTAGCAAAACGCGCTCAGCTGGCCTATTATACCGGTTGGGAACTGGCTAACAGGGATAAACGCCCTGTAGTTGATGCTGCGCCATCTTCGAAATAAGAATACTTCAACAGACTTACGAAGTTTTCAAAACTTCGTAAGTCTGTTGAAAACTGCCTGATTAGGTTTCGATTAAACTACTCACTTAATCCTTAATCAACTCCCTCTATGATCAAAAATCCTTAACTTAGCCGCATGGGACATATCGCGGAAGAGTTTTTGGATGCCTCTGAAGGTAAGGCGTTTGATATGGATCACCGCCGTATTATCAATTACAATATTGGTAAGTATGATGCGGCAGTTAACCGGGGTTTATCGCGGCTCATCAATCTTGAAAATACCAAACGCAAAGGGCATGTGATCAAGTGGAAGGTGATGGAAAACCTGGACAAGTACCTACCAGAGTTTGAATCGAATTTTCTGAAACGAGGTGGTAAGGTGATATGGGCGAACGATGCGGAAGAAGCCAACCGCGAGATATTAAATATCATCCAAAAAGCAGGTGCAAAAACCGTTGTGAAGTCCAAATCGATGGTGACCGAAGAGCTCAAACTAAACGAATTCCTGGAAAGTCATCATATTGAGTCCCTCGAAACCGATCTTGGCGAATATATTGTTCAACTACTTGGTCAGCGGCCATACCATATCGTTACCCCGGCTATGCACCTGTCTAAAGAAGATATTGCCAGGCTGTTTAATGAGCGTTTCGGCACCCCAATAGATGCTACCCCAGAGCAATTAACCCTGAAAGCCCGTGAGCTGCTCCGCGAAAAATATGTTCACGCCGAGGTGGGCATCACAGGTGCAAACTTCATTATAGCCGATACCGGTAGCATTGCGATTAGCGAGAATGAAGGTAATGCCCGTTTGAGTATTAGTTTCCCTAAGATACATATTGCTGTAGTTGGCATCGAAAAGATGATTCCATCCATGGCCGACCTCGACACCTTCTGGCCGATGCTGGCAACCCATGGCACGGGACAGAATATGACGGTATACAACACCATTTTGAGCGGCCCACGTCAGCCCAATGAGACTGATGGTCCTGAGGAAATGTATGTGGTATTGCTGGATAATGGCCGTACCAACCTGCTTACTCAAAAAGATCAGCGCCAGGGATTGTATTGTATTCGTTGCGGTGCTTGCCTGAATGCCTGCCCGGTTTATAAGAACGTTGGTGGTCATACTTATGAAACTACTTACAGCGGACCGATAGGTTCCATCATAACTCCTCATATGAAAGGCATGGAAGACTTTAAGCATTTGAGCTATGCTTCCAGTCTATGCGGTAAGTGTACCGAAGTATGCCCTGTAAAGATAGACATACACAAAATGCTGCTGCTCAATCGTCGCGATGCTGTGAGCGAAGGCATCGTTACTAAAAGTGAAAAATGGGGTTGGGCCATATGGCAAAAAGGTATGCTAAGCCGTAAACTGACTGATTTCTTCAGTGGAAAAGCTAAGAACAAGTTAATGAACCTCTTCTTTAAGAAAACTTGGGGGCATTTGCGTGAAATGCCAAAGGTTGCCGATAAATCATTTAGTAAAATGTGGCAGGAACGGGGTAGAGAAGATACATAAACGTAGAGACGCAATGCATTGCGTCTCTACGGGACAAATCAATGTTTATTCCCAAATCCAAATTCCTTATACGTATTTGGCATTTCGTTGCTACTGGTAAAACCAAAGGTGTAAGAGGCCATCCAGGTTTCAAAATCAGCCCCTTTATCTTTGGATGGTTCAGTGTATAAAGCACGCAAAAGATAGATACCCTCTCTGCTCAGTTTAAAATAGATCTGTCCCTCTTTGTCGGTTGATAATTTTTGCGCAAATACATTGGCGCCCGATAAAGTTCTTATGTATGACATCACGACCACATTGACAGCCGGCTTACCCCTGAGTCTTACCTGGGCAATAATGTCATCACCATAGCTGCCTTTGTATGGATTATCTTTTAGTATAATTTCAAACTCATCATTCAATGGTTTTTCAAACCCATTAGGACTGTTTTTTTCAACTTCGATAAGCGATTTTAAATACCACGTATACTTCTCCCTGAAGCTATCCTTGCTTCCGTTTTTTGCCTTTTCCGCATATTGGGTGTATCCCTCGTCTTCCAGCAACTTTATAAAATCATCCGATTCAATATCGTCATTGATCGACTTCCTAACCATATGAATTGTGTGAAGACCATCAGATTCAAGCGGCATTGAAATGATAGGTGAGGCACTATCTTTCGCGACAGTCAATAAGTCAATTTCCTTTTTACCATTTTGAATGCTAAATTTTGCTGTTTTTGAAGCTTCGTATTTCAGCTCGTTGGTCAGGTTAAATTGATTTACAGTGATCAGGTGCAGATTGAGCTTATCTCCTTTGTGTAAAACCAAATTTTCGGGCAACAGGACATAGTCCTCCTGTGCAGAAGCTTTAGTTATGATGAGTGAAAACAGGCAAAAAAGCAGAAAATAGGTATGTTTCATATTATTAGGATAGAAATCATGTAAACATACAAAGTTTTAAAAACTTCAGTAGTTTAGCTTTATGGTTTTTGATCGGAAAAACATCGATAATGACAAATTAGTCACATTTTATAAGGCTTTGCTGTGGCCGAGGCTTATTGAAGAAAAAATGCTGATACTTCTGAGACAAGGGCGTATCGGCAAATGGTTCTCGGGAATTGGCCAGGAAGCGATTGCTGTGGGCAGTACGCTGGCCATGCAGCCTTATGAATATATCTTACCGATGCACCGTAACCTGGGCGTATTTACAACAAGGGACATCCCTCTTTCAAGGTTGATGGCACAATGGCAGGGAAAGGCTTCGGGCTTTACCAAAGGCCGCGACCGTTCTTTTCATTTCGGTACGCAGGAATATAAAATCATTGGGATGATATCGCATCTGGGTCCGCAGATGGCTTTGGCTGATGGTATTGCGTTGGCAGACGTACTGGGTAAGCGGAATAGAGCAACCCTGGTTTTTACCGGGGAAGGCGGAACAAGCGAGGGCGACTTCCACGAGGCGCTAAATGTAGCTTCGGTTTGGAATTTACCTGTGATATTCCTGATCGAGAATAATGGGTATGGGTTATCTACTCCTGTTAACGAGCAATATAAATGCCAGCGACTGAGCGACCGGGCGAAGGGGTATGGAATTGAAGGGCGAACAATAGATGGGAACAATATCCTGGAGGTGTATCATAACCTTAATGAGATTGCAACTGATATCAGGCAAAATCCGCGACCTGTTTTATTAGAATGCATGACCTTCCGGATGCGTGGCCACGAGGAAGCTTCAGGAGTCAAATATGTGCCCCAACACTTGTTTGATGAGTGGAAAGAAAAAGATCCGCTGGCAAACTTTGAAAAGTTTTTGCTGGATGAAAGTGCGCTTACAGAGGAATCGATAAAAGTGATCAGGGGAGGGTTTACCACCATGATCGATATCGAGATTGAAAAGGTATTCAGCGAACCGGATATTGTACCAGACCAGGAGTTAGAGTTAAGTGACATGTACAAATCTTTCAACCTTTCAGCTTTACAACCTTCCAACATTAAAACAAGCAAGAGATACATCGATGCGATAAGTGATGGTCTGCGCCAGGGTATGCAGAAGTTTGATAAGCTGGTAATCATGGGGCAGGATATAGCTGAATATGGCGGGGCATTCAAAATCACACAGGGCTTTGTAGAAGAATTTGACCGCGAACGGGTGCGCAATACACCAATATGTGAATCCGGGATTGTGGGCGCTGCGATGGGTTTATCTATCAATGGTTATAAGTCGGTTGTTGAGATGCAGTTTGCAGATTTCGTAACCTGTGCCTTTAACCAGGTAATAAACAACCTGGCTAAAACTCATTACCGCTGGGGAGAGAACGTGGATGTGGTAGTACGAATGCCAACGGGAGCAGGAACTGGTGCAGGCCCGTTTCACTCGCAAAGTAACGAGGCATGGTTTACCAAGACTCCCGGATTAAAAGTGGTTTGCCCGGCATTCCCTTCGGATGCAAAAGGTTTGTTATTAGCTGCCATAGAAGATCCTAACCCGGTGATTTTTTTCGAGCATAAATATCTATACCGCAGTATAAGTGAGGAAATCTCCGATGAACCTTACACAATAGAGATTGGCAAAGCAAGAATAGTTCAGGTAGGTGAAAAAGTCAGCATTATCACTTATGGATTAGGTGTCCATTGGGCATTGGGTTATGCGAAAAATCACCCGGAAGAATCAATTGAGATAGTCGACCTGCGCTCATTACAACCCTGGGATAAAGAAGCTGTTGAAAGCAGTGTAAAAAAGACCGGGCGAGTTTTAATATTACATGAGGACACCTTAACCAACGGCTTCGGCGGTGAGATAGCTGCTCATTTAGCCGAACATTGTTTCAAATATTTAGATGCTCCAGTTATGCGTTGCGCAAGTCTGGATACAGCTATACCAATGAATAAAGCACTGGAAGACCAGTTTCTGGCTAAGGCAAGACTGGAGGGGATGATGGAGAAATTGTTGAGATATTAAGGTTCTACTAATTCCACCTCTGCTATCGGACTAAACAAATAAATTCGCTTGGTTTTAAGTTCGGTGCATTTAAAACGTTTGCGCAGCTTTTCTTCTTTCCTGAATACCCGCCCGTT
>Ga0097621_100000098_pt1 | contig 48530 bp, 31 predicted proteins | sample KBSMisM72_FD_73165 | JGI IMG/M metagenome (GOLD analysis project Ga0097621, IMG submission 73165) | Miscanthus rhizosphere microbial communities from Kellogg Biological Station, Michigan, USA - KBS Miscanthus M7-2 (version 2) (version 2) | ecosystem: Host-associated > Plants > Roots >... | reverse complement strand
AAATTTATATTGACCGCCAGGAGAGGATCCTTCTAGGCAATATTCGTCAAAGATAGCAAGATAACGATTTATCGACATTAATATTTTCGTCATTTATATAAGTGGCATGGTTTTATACAGAAAAAGCCCGGGTGTTTGCACCCAGGCTCTTTGTAGTTTGTAGTTTGTAGTTTGCAGTTATCAGTTTGCAGTAGGCATTTGTTAACCCACGGCCGCCTGCTCAATTAGGCATGAGTACAGTGTTAACGACGTGGATAACGCCATTACTTTGGTTCACATCAGCTATAGTGATCCATGATTGGCCGCCTTTTTCGTCAACCAGGTACAGCTTTTTACCTTTTGCCATAGCGGTTAATTTTTCGCCTTGCACAGTAGTTAATTCAGCTTTACCATTGCCGGCTTTTACTTTCGCCCATAGTTCTTCTGAGCTTAAGCGGCCGGGAACTACGTGATAGGTTAGAATTTTAGTCAGCATTTCTTTGTTTTCTGGTTTTACCAGGTTATCAACCGTTCCGGCAGGTAGCCTATTAAAGGCTTCGTTGGTGGGCGCAAATACGGTAAATGGTCCGGCTGATTCTAAAGTTTCTACCAGGCCTGCAGCCTTAACAGCAGCAACCAGCGTAGTATGATCTTTTGAGTTGACAGCATTTTCTACAATGTTTTTTGTAGGATACATGGCAGCACCACCTACCATTTTGGTTTGAGCATTAGTTTTGGGCGCGATCGCAATAGCTACCATTGCAATGGCCGCGATAATGATTTTTTTCATTTTCAGAATGTTGTTTAATTGGTAAATGATCCTGTCAGGAGAATATTCCTGTGCTGCAGCTAAATGACAGGTTCATTTATTTTTTGATTGTAAGTTGTTTGATGGAAGATACGGGCTTGGCTTCCCGGCGGATTTCCGACATATGAAAATATTAGCTATTTAACTGATATACAAATCGATATAATTTAATGCGATGGGCTGATCTATCAGAAAAACAGCTCAGATGCGATGTGATCTGCATATAATTTTCCTGTTTGAGTGAGATAGATAACCTGATCCTTTTGAATGATCCAGCCTTTTTCAAGAAACTCTTCTGCTTCTTTTAATAGCAGCTCTGATGCGCCTTTTGCGATAGTATTTAACCGTTCCAGCTTGAGGCCCCATTGCGTACGAAGCGATGTCATGATATATTCGTTCAGACGGTTTTCTTCAGTCAGAATTTCAATCTCGGCGGGAATTGATTTTTTTTCAATTGACTGGGTGTATTTGGCATTATTGGCAATATTCCATTGACGTTTTTCTCCATCATAGGAGTGTGCAGAAGGACCTATTCCCAGGTATTTTACGCCTTTCCAGTAATTCGTATTGTGTCTTGAATAATGCCCTGGTTTGCAGAAATTAGATATTTCATAATGCTCGAAACCATTTACCTGCATAGCTTCCATCAGTTGGATAAACTGCTCAGAGCTTTGCTCCTCATTCATCGGTGCTTGCTTTTTGTTTTTGATGAATGATGCCAAAGCAGTACGCGGCTCAACAGTCATAGAATAAGCCGATACGTGTGGGGCCTGCAATTCAAAAACCTTATCCATGTTGAATTTCCACTTGGCATTAGTCAGCAAGGGATAACCATATATCAGGTCGACGGTGATATTTTCAAATCCTGCATCCTGCGCACGTTTTACCGAAGATTCTGCCTCATTTGAGCGATGCGCCCGGTTCATCCATATCAAATCATCATCAAAAAAAGATTGTATGCCTATACTGAAACGATTAACAGGCGTTTGTTTTAACTCCTTTAGCTTTTTTAAGTCAAGGTCATCAGGATTAGCTTCCAAAGTGATCTCAGCGCCGGATGATACAGAATGCAGATCAGTAATGGTATTGATCAGCTGACTTATTTCTTCTCCTTCTAATATTGACGGCGTTCCTCCTCCAAAATAAATGGTTTCGATAGTCTCGCCATTCAGAAAACCGTTTTGAAGACGGATTTCCTGGGTCAACGCGTTTAGCAGCTCAGCTTTATAAGCCAGCGAGGTACTAAAATGAAAATCACAGTAATGGCAAGCCTGTTTGCAAAAAGGGATATGAATATAAATACCTGCCATAGTTTATGCTGCAAAAGTAGGATAAGGGTCGGTTGTAAACCAACTAACGTGAATTATTTTAATCCTGTTGAAAAAATAAATCTTATTTATCTATAAAATCTATGGATTTTATATAGTATACTTGTAGTGCAGGGGTTGTAGACTTAATTTGTTAAAAACTAAACAGTTACTGTTGATTAATTCTATCGGCTTTGCTGTACCTTGAAAGAAAATAGATATCTACTAATAATTAAAATTTAATTTTATGGCCGAAGAAAAACTTAAGCAAACCGCCCTTGGCGACGTCGCCGCGAGACAGTTGGCGATTGCTACCAGAACAGTACCGCAGTTATCCTCTATTAGCCCAAGATGGCTCACCCATTTAATGAGTTGGATACCAGTGGAATCAGGTGTTTACCGTTTGAATAAAGTTAAAGATGCCGAAAATGTGGAAGTGGATTGCTCTGCCCGTGATGAGCGCGCTTTGCCCTCAACTTTCGTTGACTATGTTGAAAATCCGCGCGAGTATAATCTGAGCGCTGTAAACACGGTATTGGATGTGCATACCCGTGTATCTGATCTGTATAGCAAGCCCTATAACCAGATCAGCGAACAGTTGCGCCTTACTATTGAAATTGTAAAAGAAAGACAGGAAAGTGAGCTAATCAACAACAAGGATTACGGGTTGTTAAATAGCATTGCACCATCCCAACATATTAAAACACGCAAAGGTTCGCCGACGCCGGATGATTTTGACGACCTGATTGCCAAAGTTTGGAAGGAACCGGGATTTTTCCTGCTGCATCCTAAAGCTATAGCCGCGTTTGGTCGCGAATGTACCCGCAGAGGCGTTCCTCCGCCAACGGTATCGTTATTTGGCTCACAATTTTTAACCTGGCGAGGTTTACCGCTAATCCCTTCGGACAAAGTGCCAATTGTAAATGGAAAGACCAAGATTATATTACTGCGTACCGGCGAAAGCAGACAGGGAGTAGTTGGTCTGTATCAACCGGGTTTGCCGGGCGAGCAGTCACCGGGCCTTTCGGTTCGTTTTATGGGGATCAACAGCAAGGCTATTGCTTCTTATCTTGTTTCATTATATTGTTCGTTAGCTGTTTTGGTTGATGATGCCATCGCAGTATTAGAGGATGTTGAAATAGGAAATTACTATGAATACCAATGAATATCCTGAAGGATTGCCCGACATTGCGGCCTTAGAGAAACTGGCTAACCAGTTTTTCGCGGCCTTGCCCGGTACTGTTCCTGAAGGATTGAACGCGCAGCAATTTACACAACCGTCTTTCGATCCCCGTGCAGTACAGCAATATGGCAATCTGGGGCAGGGCAATATCCCGGTTGATCTGCCTGGCGTTGGCTTGCAGGGACTTGGCGGTATTCCGAATTCTATTGCCGGGAGCGGAATATCACCCTCATACACCAATGTAATAAATGGTGTGGATGTGCCGCATGCCCAACCGTTCTTGCCATCGCCTCAATCTATAGGCATGGGACAAGTACCGTTTTCCGCAGGTGGAGCAGGAGTATCATCTTCAACCATCAGCAATCCAAACTCTATCGACCTGAGAAACCCGCAGCCGGTTTTTCCGGGTTCTCACATGATCGGTTTGGGATCCATACCGCAATCGGTAGCAGGCAGCGGAGTATCGCCATCGGCAATTAACCAGGCCAATATGTTTGATGTAAAGAATCCGCAGACCGCCTTGCCCGATCCGAATGTTACAGGTTTGGGTAATGTGCCGCAATCGGTAGCGGGCAGTGGTAAATCGCCGTCAGCTATTCACCATGGTAACGAGGTTGATATTAAAAACCCACAAACAAGTCTGCCCGATCCAAATAGTACTGGTCTGGGTAATGTGCCGCAATCAGTAGCCGGTAGTGGTATCTCTCCATCCGGGTTTGAACACGGGAATTCGGTAGATGTAAAAAATCCGCAGACGAGTTTACTTGATCCTAATACAACAGGTTTAGGCAATGTTCCTGAATCTGTAGCAGGCAGTGGCATATCTCCTTCAGCTATCGAGCAGCATAATGCGGTTGATCTGAAAAATCCGCAAACCAGCTTTCATGATCCAAATAAACAGACTGCAAGCAAGACCGTAACACAGCAGCCATCAGATAATCAATATTCCTCTTACCTGGAGAATGTAAATGATTTTACCCAGTTTGATTTGAAGACCCCGCTTCAATCTACCAATAATTATACCTTGCCATCCTCTCTGCAAAGCTTGCCGTACTATACTGAGCAGCCATTTGAAACGGAATTACTGCAATTGCTAAAAAGTATAGATACCTCTGTCCCTGACCAGCAATCACACTACACCCCGGCAGCTTCTGGGTTTTATTTTCTGAATGAAAGGAATCATATCCGGACGGCTCTGGAGTCTATCCAACCCGCTCAGGAGGAAGCTAAAGGCAATGCCGGGCATTCGTTTGATGTCAACCGCATAAAATTGGACTTCCCCATTTTACAGGAGAGGGTGAATGGCAAGCCGTTGATATGGCTGGACAACGCAGCAACCACTCAAAAGCCGAGGCAGGTGATAGACCGTATCAGCTATTTTTATGAGCACGAAAACTCAAACATTCACCGTGCCGCGCATGAACTGGCTGCACGGGCTACTGATGCTTATGAAGAAGCGCGGAAAAAAGTAAAAACGTTCCTGAATGCCAATTCGGCAAATGAGATTGTTTTTGTGCGCGGCACTACCGAGGCCATTAACCTGGTAGCCAAAAGCTGGGGCGAACAATATTTGAAAGCGGGCGATGAGATCATCCTGAGTCATTTGGAACATCATGCCAATATTGTTCCCTGGCAGCAACTAGCAGCTAAAAAAGGATTGAAGATAAAAGTGATCCCTGTTGATGATAGCGGACAGGTAATATTGGGCGAATATTCCAAGCTCCTTGGTCCTAAAACAAGGCTGGTATCTTTTTCCCAGGTATCTAACGCTTTGGGTACAATTACCCCTGCAAAACAAATTATCGATATGGCGCATCAGGCCGGAGCAAAAGTTCTTGTAGATGGTGCACAGTCCGTTTCACATATGCGGGCAGATGTACAGGCACTGGATGCAGATTGGTTCGTTTTCTCAGGGCATAAGATATTTGGGCCCACAGGTATCGGGGTACTGTATGGTAAAGAGGAACTGCTGAATGAAACCGAACCCTGGCAGGGTGGAGGCAATATGATAAAGGATGTGACCTTTGAGTATACCCAATATCACAATGCGCCCTTACGTTTTGAAGCTGGTACAGGTAATATAGCCGATGCAGTAGGTTTGGGTGCAGCCTTGGATTACGTAAGCCGTATCGGAATCGATCTGATAGCACAGTATGAACATTACCTGTTGGAGTATGCTACCCGGCTTTTAAAAGAAGTTCCCGGTTTACGCCCGGTTGGAACAGCCGCAGAAAAAGCCAGTGTCATGTCGTTCGTTTTAGACGGATATAGCACAGAACAGGTAGGCCATGCCCTCAATCAGGAGGGAATTGCGGTTCGATCCGGTCATCATTGTGCGCAACCTATATTAAGAAGATTTGGATTGGAAAGTACAGTAAGGCCATCCTTAGCTTTTTATAATACCTGTGCCGATATTGATACGCTGGTGCTTACTTTGCACAAGTTGAAAGGAGCCCATAAATAATTAAGCTCGATTCCGGAAGATTAATAAGCAGCAGTTAACGGCTGCTTTTTTTGTTTATAAAGCCGCTGTAAGGCTTGTTTTTAAGCATAACCCATGTGCGATCATAGGACACAATATAATGTATTGTAACGATAGCTGCCATTATCAAACCTAATGCGGAATAGCCAACATCATACAAAGCCCAACTTGCGAATCCAAACAAACCCAATTCCAGTAATAAACGAAGGATTCCGGGAATAGCGACAGTCGCTGGTTTGGGATCATTAGGGATGCGGAATATTCCCCACAAAGCGGCAGCAGTTGCCGGTAAGCCAAGTACTCCAATGTATCGCGATGTGCCGCTTAGGCGCCAGCCCCAATAGCCTAGTATAATCAGCATTGCTACTTCTAATAAAAATCGTACGCTAAGGTTTACTGGGTTGGTGTTCATCAGGTAAATAATATATTTTGTTTAACACTAAAGTAAATATCCATTTATGAAACAACCAAATATTCAGGTAACTTTGCGGCAGGATTTTGATTCGCCCCAATATATCATATGCGTATTATTACCGTAGCCTTGTTGTTTTTTACTTTTCTGGCTGGTAATACGTATGCGAAAAAGGATTCATTATCTCAGCAAGGTAATGATACATCTATATCACAAGGTAACGCTAACCGCCTTCCGTTTCTTGATTCAGTAGCGTTAGCCATGCAGCAAAGGGATCAGTTCGTTTCCGATTCGCTGGCTACTATTTACATCCGCCCGGGCAACCCGTTGCGCCGAAATTTGCTGGTTGATACTTTACTAAAGACTAATTTATACAAGGGGCATAATAATTTTCTTGATATCCCCCATATATCAAAAAACCTGCTAAAAGAGGGCCACTCGCGAAAAACCCGTGATCAGTGGGTGATTGTTACTATTATTGGGCTGCTGCTATACACAGGACTTTTAAACCGTATCATGAGCAAGGATGTTGAAAGCGTATGGCAGTCGTTCTATAGCAAACGTGTGTTATCGGCGGCAGGGAAAGAGGACAGCATCATCAATGCGTGGACCTTTATCGCTTTATTCCTGCTTTTTGGATTGATATTCGGTTTATTCCTATATCAGCTGGCGCAATATAAAGGGGTTTACTATAGTATTAACGGGGTAAGACTTTTTGTGTCGTTCGCGCTTATCATTCTTGTAGCACTTGCTATTAAGTTTTTAATCGTAAAATTCCTGGGCTTTGTTTTCAATATAAACAAACTGGTTACCGAATATTTGTCGACATTATACCTCACCTATTTTAACATAGGCTTTGTTTTTTTGCCGGTTACTGTGTGTTTTTGTCTGTTGGCGGCCGAACTGATCAATTACGTTTTATGGACGGCACTGGTTTTAGCTGTGGTAATATTTATATGGCAGTATTTGCGCAGCAGCGTGAATATTGTTTCTAACATTCTATTTCATAAGTTCTATTTAATTGTGTATCTTTGTGCCCTCGAAATTTGCCCTATTTTAATTTTGATAAAGGCGCTAAATATATAGGTATTAGTTTTTTATATTTTACAGATTTTGGAAGAAAGAAAGAAAAAGGTTAAAAGCATACTGGTTACCTTGCCAAAGCCCGAGAATGATAAAAACCCCTATGCCGAACTGGCTAAGAAGTATAATTTGAAGATCGACTTCCGGTCTTTTATTCATGTTGAAGGGGTGCCGGCGAAAGATTTCCGAAAAGAAAAGATCAATTTGCCTGACTTTACCGCTGTAATTTTTACAAGCCGCAATTCAGCTGATCATTTTTTCCGCATTTGTGAAGAAATGCGTTTTGAGGTGCCGGTTGAAATGAAATATTTCTGCCTTTCTGAGACGATTGCTCTGTACCTTCAAAAATATATTCAGTATCGTAAAAGAAAAATATTCTTTGGCAAACAAACGGCAGCCGACCTCGCTGAGGTATTGAAAAAACACTCAGGCGAAAAATTCCTTTATCCTTGCTCGGATGTTGCTGCCGAAGAAACCCAAAAATTCTTGCTGGATAACGGCTATAACTTTACACCTGCAGTACTGTTTCGCACAGTATGCAGCGACCTTTCAGACCTTGCTGAGGTATTTTACGATGTGCTGGCTTTCTTTAGCCCGTCGAGTATACAGTCACTTTACAAAAACTTCCCTGATTTTAAGCAGAATAACACCCGTATTGCAGCATTTGGCGCTACTACACACAAAGCAGTGTTAGATGCTGGCTTAATATTAGATATCCCTGCCCCAACTCCGGGGGCTCCATCTATGACTATGGCTTTAGAGCAATATGTCAAGATCGTCAACAAATAAATTTTACAGATTTTATCATATCGTCCTGCAACATTTTATAGCTGCAGGACGTATAATGCCTTGTATTAAATTAGCTGCGAGTAGTAACTGGTTAATTTATAAGTTGATATGTTTTGTGGGATTAAACTATTAATTTATACTTTTGTTATGATTAGCTTGTTGTTTTTACAACTAAAACAACATATTTGTGTTCTAATTAACTTAAACTGATTTTATATATAAACGGGCATAATTTCGTTATATCCAGACAACTGATTTTGAAATTAAAAATGAAGCAGATATACTATTTATTAACAGTTTTGGCCGGTGGAGTTATGCTGCTAAGCAGCTGTAGCAGAGGGGGCGACAGAGGTGAGGTAACCGGTGTAGCGCAAAGGTCATTCAGAGCTGAGGTCCCGTATGGCATGGTTTACATTCCAGCAGGCTCATTTTTGATGGGTCAAACAGACCAGGACGTTACATTTGCTCAAATTGCCCAAACCAAACAAGTTACTGTGAATGCATTCTTTATGGATGAAACCGAGATTACCAACTCGAAATACAGACAATTTGTAAACTGGGTCCGCGACTCGATCGCAATCACCAACTACCTTCACGACGATAAGTATTATATTAAACCTGCAAAGGGCCAGAAAGCCGCTAACGGTAAAAAATATATCAACTGGAATTATGTAAAACACTACCCGCTGTCATTTAACGCCAGCAAAAAAGGCAATGCTGCTCATGCTGCTAAATTGCAGGGCATGTATTACCAGGGCGATGACAGGGTTTTTGATAAAAACGAGCTGGATGTGCGCCTTTTGAAATATAATTATGCTTTGTACAAGCTGCGTGATGCATCTGACTACAAAAACGATAAAAACAAAAAGAGATCCGATTTCATCTATCGCGATACAGTTCCTGTTTACCCGGATACTTTAGTTTGGCTGAGCGATTTTTCATATGCAGCCAACGAACCAATGGTTGAAAGTTATTTCTCACACCCTGCATACCGCAACTATCCGGTGGTAGGTGTAACCTGGCGCCAGGCGAGGGCTTTCACGGTATGGCGTACACGTTATAACGATGCTTACAAAGAATCCCGCGGTTTACCTCCACGTGGCCGTTACGCATTGCCTACCGAATCAGAATTTGAATATGCTGCCCGCGGTGGCAGAGTAGGTACAGATTACCCATGGGGCGGTCCGTATATCAAAAATGCAAAAGGTTGTCTGATGGCAAACTTTAAACCAGGTCGCGGTAACTATGCCGATGACGGTGGCGCTTATACTGTAAATGTCCGCTCATATTTCCCTAACGACTATGGGCTTTATAATATGGCTGGAAACGTAGCTGAATGGACTGCTTCAGCGTTCGACGAATCTGCCTCTACATTTGTTCATGATCTTGCCCCCAGTTTTGATTATGAAGCCAAAGCTAGTGATCCTCCGGTGCTAAAACGTAAAGTGGTACGGGGCGGTTCATGGAAAGACGTTGGCTACTTCCTTCAAAACTCAACACGTACGTATGAATATCAGGATACTGCTAAATCATACATCGGGTTTCGCTGTGTAACACACTATTTAGGACGAGATATAAAAGACAAACACTAATTTAATTAACAACAATCATTACACTCATTTTATTAAAAAACTATTATGGCTGGGAAGAAAAAACCTTACGGTATTACCAATATTGTATCCTGGGGCGCAACCGTTGTAATCATCGGTCTATTATTTAAAATTCAGCACTGGCCTTATGGCGGCTTATTTATCTCTGCCGGGCTTGTAACCGAAGCTGCATTGTTCTTCCTTTTGGGTTTCCAGAGAGAAAACGAAGAAGCGCATATTGACTGGACACGTGTTTACCCAGAATTAAGCGAAGAATTTAAAGGCGAACTGCCAAAAGCTACTGTACGTGGCGTAGGCGGCGGATCATCAAATACTGCAGCATTAGATAAAATGCTCGAAGATGCCAAGATCGGCCCTGAGTTGATCGGAAGCCTTGGAGAAGGTTTAAGGACCTTCGGCGATAAAGTGGCGAACATTTCTAAAGTTGCTGACGCAGGCGCTGCAACCAACGAGTTTACTTCGAAAGTAAAAACTGCAAGTGCAAGCTACGATAAATTAAGCTCTGCATTTGACCAGGCTTCTGCAAATCTGCAGGAAATGGCAAACTCAAACATCGACTCAAAAGCATATCATGACCAGGTGACAAACCTGGCGAAGAACCTATCTGCTTTAAATGCGGTTTACGAACTGGAATTGCAGGATTCAAGCGCGCATTTGAAATCGATGAACAAGTTCTACCACAGTATGGCAAGCACCATGCAGAACTTTAACGAGTCGCTGGAAGATTCACAACAGTTTAAGAGTGAAGTTGCACGTTTGGCTAAGAACCTGAGCTCACTGAACTCAATTTATGGTAACATGTTGTCGGCAATGAGCCAGCCACGTGTATAATAATTAACAAGAAGATACTAATAGTATATATAGATATAAAGCAAAATGGCCGGAGGTAAAGAAACCCCTAGACAGCGAATGATAGGTATCCTATACCTGGTACTACTAGGCTTGATTGCCCTTGAAGTACCGGAGAATTTGCTGGACGCATTTAAACATATAGGTGATAGCTTGAAAGCGTCAAAAGATAATGTCCAGGTAGGTATTGACAACACGTTTACTTCGTTTGAAAAAACTAAATTGGTTCAACAGAAAGAAAGAGCTCAACCTATTTTTGACAAGGCGAAAAAAGCAAAAGATTTAGCTAATAACCTGGATTCGTATATTGAATCTTTAAAGCTAACATTGGTTAACGAATCGGGCGGGATGAGCGCGGCTACAGGAGATTACGCAGGACGTGAAGGTTTGGATTATTCTGTTGACCTTATGGTTGACAGGAGAAAAAATGCTTACGAATTGCACAAGAAAATGGATGATACAAGGAAGCAGCTTTTAGCATTGTTAGATCCGAAAGATACAGTAGGCATTAAATTAGCATTACAGGCAGTTCCACCAAAACCACGTGCAGGTTTCCCCAACAAAGATTGGGAACAAGCAAATTTTGGCGAAGGTATTCCAATGGGCGCTGCTATGGTAGCTATGATAAAAATACAATCGGATCTAAAAAACTCTGAAAATGAAGTTGTAAAGAAGATACTGGGTAAGATGGATGAGGCGGTGGTCAACCTGGATAAGTTTAATGCAGTAGCCGTGGCTCCAACTAGTTACGTACTGGTAGGACAACCTTACACAGCACAGGTATTTTTGACAGCATCTGATTCGCATTCAAATCCCGATATTACAGTTGAAGGATCTAAATTACCCACTGAAGCAGGTGTTGGTAAATACTCTGGCAGCACAGGTAGTGAGGGTATGCACACATGGGTTGGTACTATTAAGGTAAGGCAAAATGACGGTTCATTTAAAGAATACAAAACACCGCCACAAACTTACCAGGTAGCCCGTCCATCGGCAGTGGTATCTCCGGATAAAATGAATGTATTGTTCATTGGTGTACAAAACCCTGTATCAGTTTCAGCGCCGGGCGTTCCAAAAGAAAAATTACATGTGAGCATTTCAAATGGTTCGTTGAGCGGATCTAATGGAAAATATGAAGCCACGGTAGGTGCACCGGGTGAAGCTACAATAACTGTATCCGGAGAACTGGGTGGTAAAACACAGGTTTTAGGTTCAACCCTGTTCAGGATAAAGCGCATTCCTGACCCTAAAGCACAGTTCGCCGGTAAGAGCAGCGGTGCAACCAGTGCAGCTAACTTAAAGGCACAGGATAGACTTTTTGCCAAATTGGAGAATTTTTATTTCGATATCAATTTTACAGTGACTAGATTTACTATGTATATCATGAAACCACGCCAGGATGCGATCATATTAAACAGCTCTGGCAGCGAATTAACCACGCAGATGAAACAAGCGTTAGGTACGATCAGCCCTGGTACAAAAGTGATATTCGGTAATATTATGGCGACAGGCCCTGGCGGTCAGCGCGGATTGGATGATATTATATTAAGTGCAAATTAATCGCATATGAAAAAGAAGATTTTAGTAATTGTGTTGTGCCTGGCTTGTGTGGCAGGATATGCGCAAAAGCGTAAGAAGAGGACTGCAACCAAGAAACCTGCACAAACAGCAGCTTCTAATGCAGGCACACAAGCTGCTGTTGACACCACCCAAAAGCAACAGGTGGCAAGCAACAAACCTGCCAAACCATTTGACAGGCCGCTTGACGGTTACTATAAAAAAACCAATATTCTGAGCGCGAAAGTTACGCCGTATCCAAATCTGCGTGAATCGGACGTTGCATATGCTAAACGTGTATGGCGCGAAATCGACACCCGCGAGAAAATGAACCAGTTCTTTTCGTCACCAAAAAGACGTTTGATCGATGTGTTTATGGACGCAATACAGGCTGGTGAGTTGACCGCTTATGATGCTACTCCCGGTTCAAAAGAAGATGTGAATGGCGACGAATTTGCAAAACCATTAACTGCAGGCCAAGCCAGGAACAAGATGGCAGATAGTGTTGTAGTAGATAAATTCGATAAAAACGGTGATAAAGTAGGTTCGAGCCTGAAAGCAGGTGAATTTAACCCAGATAGTGTAATCAAATTTCGCATTAAGGAAGACTGGATCTTTGACAGGCAGCGTTCAATTTTCGAACCACGTATTGTAGGTATCGCACCAATGATCAGGATCAAGGTAGGTGGTGTTGAAGGCGACTATCAGCCTGCATTCTGGATATACTTCCCTGATGCTCGTCAGCTCCTTGCTACCAAAGAGGTTATTAGCAGAAACAGTGATGCAACCGGCTTGAGCTTCGACGACGTATTTATGAAGAGAATATTTACCAGTTATATCGTAAAAGTATCTAACGATAAGGATGAGCGTATTAAAGATTATGCTCAGGGTATCGACAAGCTTTATGAAGCTGAGCGTGTAAAGAAACAATTAATGGACTGGGAGCTTAACCTATGGTCATACTAAGGTAAGTCGAGAGTCTGAAGTTATACGAAAAGTCCTGGGTTTGCGCCCGGGACTTTTTGCGTATAAATAGGTGTCATGCTGAGGCACTCGAAGCATAGTGGGCAAAGGCCTCTGCGATAATGCTTAATTAAGAGGACTGTTTTCGTTTTGACAATTCCGGCAGTAAATCCCATCACCCCTCAGTCAATGCTTCTTTTTTCTTTCTGCTCCATCCTTTAACCTGTTTCTCAAAAGCTATTGCTTGGGTTACTTCCGTAAATATTTTTTGAATACCAATTTTAAAGGTCTTCTTTTAAAAGTATAAGATTTGGGATCGAAGCTGGCTTCATGTTCCTACAAACGCCGGTCTAAATTATTGGTTACACCGGTATAGTAAGAACTATCACTGCAAAGTAATATGTAGACAAAGTATTGGTTCATTTAATGGTTTTGCTCCTCTCCCCCCCCCGGGGCACTATGCTTCGAGTGCCTCAGCATGACACCCAGGCACTAACGTGTCCTATGAGTTTCGACTTTAGACTCAAGACTTACGACTCCGCGCCAACCGCCTTCTCCTTAAAATAGCTCAAAATCGCATTCGCCTGCTTAGTATTCACCACCTCCTGCAATTCTTCGCCGGATGCTTCGCGGATCTTCTTTACGGATTTGAAGTATTTCAAAAGCTTTTCGGCAGAGGTCCTGCCAATACCTTCTATCAGTTCCAGCTCCGTAGCAAGCGTGCCCTTATCGCGTTTTTTGCGGTGGAAGGTAATGCCGAAACGATGAGCTTCGTCGCGCAGTTGCTGGATGATCTTTAATGTCTCCGATTTTTTATCGAGGTATAGCGGATACTGATCTCCCGGGTAATACAATTCCTCCAGGCGCTTTGCTATACCGATAACCGTTACCTGTTTATCTATACCTAATAACTTAAGGCTTTTTAATGCCGCGGATAATTGTCCTTTACCGCCGTCTATTATTATCAGCTGAGGTAACTCTGTTCCTTCGTCAAGCATACGGCGGTAACGACGGTGTACAGCTTCTTCCATTGTGGCAAAGTCATTCGGTCCTTCTACCGTTTTTACATTAAAATGCCGGTAATCTTTTTTGGAAGGCTTCGCATCTTTAAATACTACAATTGCCGATACAGGGTACTTACCCTGGAAGTTGGAGTTATCAAAACACTCGATGTGCCGCGGTAGTTGGTTCATGCGCAGATCTTTCATCATCTGAGTTAGCAAACGTTCCGTGCGAACCTCGGGGTTTAATTTTTCATATTGGTCGATCTTTTCTCTCTTAAAGAACTGTACATTCTTATGCGAAAGATCAAGCAGCTTCTTTTTCTCCCCAAGCTTTGGTACGGTGAATTTTATTGAAGGATCATCAATATGAATATCAAAAGGTACAATGACCTCTTTAGAATGACTGTTGTATCTTGTTCTGAATTCTGAAATAGCCAATGATAGCAGCTCTTCTTCGTCCTCATCCAACCGTTTTTTTAGCTCGATGGTTTGCGTCTGGATAATGGTGCCATTCATCACCTTAAGGAAGTTAACAAAGGCATACTTCTCGTCCGAAGCAATGCTGAACACATCCAGATCTGTAATGGACGAATTAACCACCGTAGATTTACTCTGGTATTTCTCCAGCAGATCGAATTTCCTTTTCAGGCGATGTGCCAATTCAAAGTTGAGATCAGAGGCGGCCCTGTCCATATCTGATTTAAGAGCGCGTACTACTGTGCCGATCTTACCATTCAGTATGTCTGTTATCTCTTCAATATTACGGGCATAGTCATCCTCAGTCTGAAAATTTTGGCAGGGACCTTTACAATTACCCAGTTGGTATTCCAGGCAAACCTTAAACTTCCCGGCATCAATGTTCTGACGTGTTAAAGCCAGGTTGCAGGTGCGCAGGGGATAGGTCTCTTTAATCAGATCGAGTATGGCGTGCATCATGCTTATAGACGCATACGGTCCTAAATATTTAGAACCATCCTTAATGATACGCCGTGTCCAGAATATCCGGGGAAAGTTTTCGTTTTTGATGATGATCCATGGATAAGTCTTATCATCTTTCAGCAACACATTATACCTGGGCTGATGCTTTTTGATCATGGCATTTTCCAGCAGCCACGCATCTACCTCGGAATCAACAATGGTAAAAGTGATGTTTCGGATCTTGGATACCAAAACCCGCGTCTTCGCATTTACATTAAGATCCTTATTGAAATACGAGTTAACACGGTTACGCAGGTCTTTAGCCTTACCAATATATATCAATTCGTTTTCCGAATCCCAATACTGGTAAACACCTGGTTTATGAGGTATTTTCTTTAATGCCGCCCTGTAGTCGAACTTCTCCATAGATTTTGTCATTGGTCATTAGTCATTGGTGAATAGTGAATAATCCACTCCAAACTACTACAACCATTACAACCACTTCAAGTAATGCAACCCTAAAAGTCTAATTTTTTGTCCACCTCATTTGGTGTGCCCTGTTCCTGCTGATCGTATGCACTACAATCAAGAGTGATTGTTAACGGGGTTTTAGGCGGTTCGAAATCGATATCCTTCTTGATACCCAGCTCCGGATTGGCGTACACTTTTTGCATGAATAAGGCAAATATAGGCAATGCTGTGTTGGCACCTTCACCCAGCCTGGTTGATCTGAAGTGAAAATCCCTGTCCTCGCAGCCGGTCCATACACCGGTTACCAGTTGCGGTACCATACCCATAAACCAGCCATCGGAGTTATCCTGCGGCGTTCCTGTTTTGCCGGCTACCGGGTTGTTAATGTGATATGTCCATCTTAGTCTCGAACCAGTACCGTTTTCAATTACACCTTTCATCATGTAGGTCATCACATAAGCGGTCTGCTCATTCATGGCCTGGCTTACCCTTGGTTTATGGGTATACAAAACGTTTCCTTTCTTATCCTCTATACGCATAATGAAAGTCGGCTCCGTCCATATACCGTGATTGGCAAATACAGAATAAGCCCCAACCATATCATACACTGAGGCATCAAATACGCCCAAGCAAATAGAGGGATATGGTGGTACCGATGTGGTAATCCCCATTTTCTTGATCTGGTTCATTACCGGAACTGCCCCAACGCGTTTCATCACTTCGGCTGTCACGTAGTTTTGTGAATAAGCTAAAGCAGTACGCAGCGTGATCATTCCCGGCTGCAAATCATAAGATGACTGTCTCGGTGTCCACGGCTCAGAACCCGGTACATCAATCGTAACCGGTACATTCTCCACCTTCTGGCAAGGCGAATAACCATTGTCAATAGCTACTGCGTAAGTAAATGGCTTAGCGGTTGATCCTACCTGCCGTGTGCCGTTTTTAACTTGATCATACTTATAATGCTCAAAGCTAATACCGCCTACCCATGCTTTAATGTAACCCGTTTTGGGATCCATACTCATTAAAGAATTGCGAAGCAACATTTTTGAGTATACAATAGAATCGATCGGCTTCATAGTCATGGTGGTGTCGCCTTTCCATGTGAATAGCTCGACTTTCGTTGGCGTATTAAAATCCTTCCTGATCTCTTCAGGGGACATCCCCTGGGCCGTATCCGCTTTGTACCTGTCTGAGCGATGCATTCCCTGATCAATCAGCAGCTTAAAGTTCTTGATGCTTTTTGACAAAGTATATCCATGCCAGTGATCATTGAACTGAACCTGCAGCTTTCTCATGTATTCCTCCTGTGCTTCTTCAGCGTATTGCTGCATAGTATAGTTTATAGTTGTATAGATTTTTAAGCCATCCCTGTCCAAATCATAAGGTGTACCATCCGCTTTGGTGATCGATTCCTGGTCGAATATCTTTTGAATTTCTTTTTTCAGTACCGCTCTGAAATAGGGAGCTGGGCCATCTATATGACTCGATGGGTTAAACTTCAAGCCAAGCGGCTTGCTTTTATATTTTTCCAACTGGTCTTCGTCTAAAAAATGTTGTTTAGCCATTAAGGTAAGTACCACATTATTACGACGGTTGAGCACCCTGTCGGGATGATTGATTGGGGAATAATAGCCCGGCCCATTAATCATCGCGATCAGCACAGCAGCCTGGTCGGGTGTTAATTTGTCCGGCGTAGTACTGAAATAAGTACGCGCTGCTGATTTAATGCCGAATGTATTGTATGCACCAAAATCAACTGTGTTCAGGTACATAGTGATGATCTCTTCCTTGGTATAGTGACGCTCTAGCTGAACCGCAGTAATCCACTCCCTGAACTTTTGTGTAACACGTATCAGTTTATTGTGCGAACGCTCAGAAAACAAGTTCAGCGCCAGCTGCTGTGTAATGGTGCTACCGCCTTGTCTTTTAAATATGTTAAGAAAAATAATGCTGAAAAGCCTGCGGAAGTCAATCCCGGAATGATCCAGAAAACGCTCATCTTCTGTAGCGATAAGAGCGTGGATGACATTGGGTGAGATCTGATTATAAGTTACACTTGACCGGTTCTCTACATAATAAGTACCCAGGCTTTGTTTATCTGATGAGATAATATCTGATGCCTGGTTACTTTTAGGGTTTTCCAGGTCACGGAACGATGGGAGCGATCCAAATGCGCCCAGGTAAGTAGCTACAATGATCAAGGCCACCAGCAAAAAACAGCCGGCAATGAATTTCCATATGTAACTGTTGTATCTTTTTATATCCTCTTGAGTTAATTTAACTATCATTTTCTTGATCTTAATTCAGGGGTCAATATTAACTATTTCAATAATTGCTTTGATAATATTCTATATAACTATCCAGCAAATTTTTATTGTTCAGCTTGTCTAAATTTTGTTTGGTAATGATGAAAAAGCTGTATTTATCCTTAGGCACCTTCATAATGTCCGGCATCAGCGGAATAATAGCGCGCGCATATGCCTTAACCGCATCCAGGCTGCCGAATCTGCCCACATAAATCAATTGGTTGTCATCTCCGACGGCTTTTAGCTGATGTGCTATTGCACCTTCCTGGAAGTTGGCCCGGTTAAACTGCCCGATACCAAAACGCGATGAAGCCAGGTTGGTAGTGGCCGTACCCACATTCACCACAAAGTAGTAATTGGTACTATCGCTCATCGAGAAGATAGACGGCTTGGGCTTTGGTTTCACAGTCTCTGCCGCAGGTTGGTTATTTGCCGGTGGATTAGTCGCTGCTGTTACAGGTTTGTTTTCCTGAGCAGAAGTAGTAACCGGAGGTTTCATAGCTGTGCTATCCGGTTTTTTTGCCGCCTGTTTTGGCTCTATTCGTTTTTGAGCTGTCTGCTGCACCAATTGGGAGTTATTGTATGCTGCTATCTTATCCTGTATGGTAGGTTCTTGTTTAAACGGAACCTCTGTGGTGTCATTATTGGTTAGTGCGAATGGGTAAGTTGTCATCTCGGCGATGTGCGCATCCATATAAACCAGGTGCTGTTTCACCAACGGAGTAATTAATTTATCATCTGGGTATTTATTAATTATCTGAACCATTTCTTCCCTGAATGGTGCAAAACGCTCCAAATGGCCCGATGATATAGCCCGCAAATAAGCCAGTTGTGATGACAGCTTATTATTAGGGTATACGCCCATTAACGAATCTACGCCTTTAATTACTTCCTTAAATTTCTTCTTCGAATAATTATCGTATACATCATTATACATACCATCAAGCCCGGCGTCGGCATCGGTTATCTTCTTGCCATATTCGGGGTCTATGATGGTTTTTGCAAATGCTGTTTCCGGGTAATTTTTGAGCAGCAGGCTTTTGTATTCATCTGCTTTGGGAATATTAGGCAGGTCGGTATATAAACGGTACAGGTTATAATAAATAGCTGCTTTATCAGATGAGTTAGGGAAACGCGTCAGCAATAGTTCATAGATGGCTATCGCTTCCTTCTTATCGCCCAAAATATCACGGTAAAAATTGGCAATATCGAAATAAGCATTGTAGATGCGCATATTTGATTGTGCCATTAGCTCAGGCGTAAGCGGCAAATCTTTAATTAACTGTTGGCGATAATTCCCTGCAGAAACAGGGGTTTTACCCCCGTTTGCAGCCACCTGGTCAGACGGCGCATCCGGATCGACACTTTGCGTGTTCCCCAAGTTACTGCCGCCAACTATGCCTTTATTACTCCGCCGCCAGTTATCTTCCAGTTTGCGGTTGCCCCATTGTCGTTTGAAATCATTTACGCCAATGCTTAGGGCATTTGAATTATAGAAATAAAAGCTGCTGTTGCCCGATGATCCTGAAGAGGGGCCACTATTGGTTTGATTCTGAGCAGGAGCGGCAGATTCGGACTGTAATTGCAAAATATGTTTTTGCACCATTGCATCTATTTTGGCTGTTCTGGCCTTTTCGTCCAGTTGGGCAAGCATTTGCAAGGTGTCTTCCCGGTCTATAATACCATACTTATCGGCTAATACCTGCAGGTTGTCCCTTTTCTTCTGTACCGATTGGTACCCCGGATAATTAGGCGCCAAGCTCATTAAAGTACTGTCATAATATCTTTTTGCACCAATATAGTCTGCTTTATTCTTAAAATTAATATCTGCTATACGCAGGTAGGAGAGACCTTTCTGATTTTGATTTTTCCTGCTGTTGCGTACGGATAGCTTATAGTTTTTGATGGCATTATCGATATCCTTATTAGCAAAGTACAATTCGGCTATCTGGTAATAGATCTGGTCGATAAAATCTTTATTGTTATCGTTTTTAATTAAGGCCTTCAATCTGTCGATACGGTTTACCTTAACGCCATTGGCCATATCCTCAATTCGGATACGGTTCAGGTTAGCATTAAATGCCATTTCAAAAGAGGCATTACTGTTTGCTACCCGGGTATAGTTTTTTATTGCATCGGCATTTTTGTTGTTCAACTCCTGTATCTGCGCCAGTATGAATGTCCAGCGAAGGCGTTGCTCTTTTGTATGGCAATAATGAATTGCCTGCTTAGCTGACTCTTCGGCATCGGCATATTCCTGTACGTTGATATCGTATTGCAGTTTGGTCGCATAAATATCAGCCAGGTAAGTTTTCTTTTTAGGCTTGATGCTTTGTATGACAGTGTCAATCTCCAGCTTGGCCTGAGGCATTTGGTTCATGTACATCAATGACCGTGCTTTCCAAAATAAAGCCTGTTGTACCAGTTTGGGTTTATCAGGGAACGAGCGGGTAACATAGTGGAAGTATTCCAGCGCCGAAAAATAATCGCCGCCCAAATAGCTGGCTTTGCCTAAAACCAGGTATGCATCGCCTATATAATGGCTTTGCTCTTTTATGTTGATGATCTTGTTGGCCTTTGCTTTTGCTTCGGCAAGATCCTTATCCGGTGTTGAGGATTGTGCGGTGGTATCCTGATATACGCTTAATATCTCGTTATACGAGTCGACAAATGATAAAGCATAACCTTCCTGTTTTTGCCTTAGTATTTCATTCGCATTAAAAAGGATATTATAATGAGCCGTCAGGTTTTGGAGGCCGCGGTTAACCGCAGTTTGTTTTTGAAGCGCGCATCCGGCAGCCAAAAGCACAAAAACTATTAAGATGACTCGTTGTGATACAGACGTTTTAGAAATATGCTTCAAAATACAACCCAGGTTAAGAAAAAGCCTTGCTAATTTACTAAATTGTATGGAATAGGATTAATAAATTTGCAGATGGCTAAAAATGAACCAGATGATAATAACGAGCGCCCGCTAAATGCGTATGTAAAATACAGCGGACTTGGTTTCCAGATGATTGCCATCATCGGTGTGTTCGCTTTTGCAGGATATAAGATCGATGAGTCGGCCCATCACCAGGTAAGATGGGTGACTGCGGTACTGTCCCTTGTCGGTGTTTTTGTCTCATTATATATAGTTATCGTATCTTTGAAAAAATAATTTCAAAACTGTTATCACAATGAAGGCCCTTCCATCAATAATTGCTTACCTCGTATTTGCGCTATTGCTGGCCATAATGCCTGTTACCGCGCAACATAATGGCTATGCTGATTGGCTGGTGCCTAATTTTTGGCTGATATTCTTTTTCCTCTCGGGGCTTACCTTTTTTGTGATTACAACTATCCTTATCGTACAGCAAAAAAACAAGGATAATTACATCCAGGCCTTCCTGGTATGCACAACGGTAAAAATATTAGCCTGTTTGTTTTTCATATTCTTCTTTTTGGCAAAAAATAAGGTAAATAAGTACGTTTTTCTGGCCGATTTTTTTTATGTATATTTATTAAATATGGTCTTTGAAGTTTATGTTTTGTTGCGTAACTTGCGGCACAAAAATTTAAGCTAGAAAACTTCAATTAGATGATAAACGGCACGATTTTGAACTCAAAAATTTTTAGAATTTCCCTGATTTGCGCGTTTTTTTTGATTCTGGGCGGATTTCCAAAGTCAGCATTGAGCCAGGAAAGTGCCTCAGAAAGCAAAGAAAAGAAGTTTGATCCCAAAGACGTAATTTTAGAACACATCGGCGATTCTCACTCCTGGCCGTTAGCTTTTCCTTTCGTAGAAGAAAAACATATTCCGCTTCCGGTTATACTTTATACTGATAAAGGTGTTGATGTTTTTTCATCGGGTAATCTTTATCCAGAAGGTACAGTATATAATAGCGGTAAAAACAGCTACAAACTTGAAGGTAATAAGATTAAAGTAGTGGATGCTTCAGGTACTATTGATGAGGCGGGCAGCAAAACCATTTTAGATTTCTCGATCACCCGCAACGTGGTAAGTATGTTTATGGCAATCACTTTATTGCTGGTTGTATTCTTAAGCGTGTCTTCAGCTTATACCAAGCGTGCAGGCAAAGCGCCAAAAGGATTACAATCATGGCTGGAGCCTTTGATCGTTTTTGTACGTGATGATATAGCTATCCCTAACATGGGCCACAAGTATGTAAGGTTTATGCCTTTGCTGCTTACCCTTTTCTTCTTTATCCTGATCAATAACCTGTTCGGAATGATTCCATTTTTCCCGGGCGGTTATAATCTTACAGGTAACATTGCGGTAACACTTACTTTATCTGTTATTATATTATTTGTAGTAAACCTGAATGGTAACAAACATTACTGGAAACACATTTTTGTGCCAAATCCATGGTGGTTGTTCCCTATTATGATACCTGTTGAGATTGTGTCGATATTCTCAAAGCCAATCGCGTTGATGATACGTTTGTTCGCAAACATTACCGCCGGTCACATCGTGATCCTGAGCTTAATATCGCTGATCTTTATTTTTAAATCGCTGGCAGTTTCGCCTGTTTCGATTGTGTTTGTGGTATTTATGGATTGCATCGAGTTGCTGGTGGCATTCCTTCAGGCTTATATTTTTACGCTTCTTTCATCCCTGTTTATCGGGATGGCTATCGAGGAGCACCATTAATTTGAATTAATCTTTATTAATATACACGTTTAAATTATCAAACAATGACTGGAATGATTGGAACTTTAGCTGCGGCTACAACAATGTACGGAAACATTGCTGCGCTTGGAGCAGGTTTAGCTGCTATTGGTGCTGGTATCGGTATCGGCCAAATTGGTGGCAAAGCTGTTGAAGCGATTGCTCGTCAGCCTGAAGCTATCTCTAAAATCCAAACTAACATGATCATCGCTGCGGCACTTGTTGAAGGTGTTGCCCTGTTCGCGGTGGTTGTAGCCATGATTGGCTAAAAAGATACCCGGAGCGTTTGGCTCCGGGCTTTTTTTTAACATTTGAGCAGAAACTAATTTATATCATAATATACTATGGATTTAGTAACCCCCAATATTGGTTTAGTTGTTTGGACCACACTTTGTTTCGCTATCCTGTTATTTATTTTAGGAAAGTTTGCCTGGAAACCGATCCTGGCTGCTATCAGCGAACGTGAAAAATCAATTGAAAGCGCCCTTTCGATGGCCGAAGCTGCCAAAGAAGAAATGGCACGCCTTACTAACGAAAACGATGAGCTTTTAAAGCAAACACGCATCGAGCGCGATAACATCCTGCGTGAAGCTAAAAAGGTTAAGGACCAGATTATTGCCGAAGCTAAAGATGCCGCCAATGCAGAAGGCAGCCGCATTATAGAACGTGCACGTATTGAAATTGATAATCAAAAAGCAATAGCTATGGCTGACGTTAAAAACCAGGTAGCTTCTTTATCAATAGATATCGCTGAGAAAATATTGCGCAAGCAATTTGAAGATCAGAAAAAACAAGATCAATTAGTAGCCGAACTTTTAAAGGAAGTGAAATTGAAATAATGTCGGATTTCGGATTTTCAATTTCGGATTTAGCCGGATTGAGGTCAGAATGAAGAGTAAAAACAAATTCGAAATCGTAATTCCGAAATTCGAAATAAGAAGATATGTCTGAATTAACAGTAGCAACCAGGTACGCCAAATCATTGATCGATCTTGCGGTGGAACAAAAATCACTCGAAGAGACGAAGAAGGATATGTTGTTTTTTTCGCAAACCCTAAGGGCCAATTCACAGCTTCAGGCTGTTTTGGCAAACCCTATAGTTTCGCATGGCAAAAAAATCAAAATATTGGAAGCGATATTCGGTGGCAAAGTAAGCAAGGTGACAGATTCTTTCTTTAAGATCATGATCAACAAAAGCCGCTCAGCTATTTTGTATCCTGCTTCAAAGGAATTTATTAACCAGTATAATGTGATCCAACACATTATCAGGGCTTATGTGACGTCAGCCACTGCATTGTCTGAAGAAAATAAAAAGAAAATCGTTGCCGAACTGGAAGCAGCAACTAAAGGTACCATTGAACTGCATACCAAAGTGGATCCGAAACTAATAGGTGGATTTGTACTTACAGTGGGCGATATGCAGGTAGATACCAGTATATCAACCAGCTTGAATAAATTGAAACAGGATTTTGCCCGCGGGGTAAATCAATAATTTAAAAACAAAACTCTAAATAGATAAAAAATGGTAGAGGTTAGACCAGACGAAGTATCAGCAATATTGCGCCAGCAATTATCGGGCTTCAAATCAGAATCTGAATTAGAAGAAGTAGGAACTGTACTTCAGGTGGGTGATGGTATTGCCCGCGTTTACGGATTAACAAAAGTTCAATCAGGTGAGTTGGTTGAATTTGAAAATGGTTTACAGGGTATCGTATTGAACCTTGAAGAAGATAACGTGGGTGTGGTACTGTTGGGTGCTTCAGATGAGGTGAAAGAAGGGGATACTATTAAACGTACCAACAAGATCGCTTCACTTAACGCAGGTGAAGGCATGCTTGGCCGTGTGGTAAACACATTAGGTCAGCCAATTGATGGTAAAGGTGCTATAACAGGTAAAACTTACGAAATGCCTTTAGAGCGTAAAGCTCCGGGTGTAATTTACCGTCAGCCAGTGACCGAGCCTTTGCAAACAGGTATCAAAGCTATCGACGCGATGATCCCAATCGGCCGCGGTCAGCGTGAGTTGGTGATCGGCGACCGTCAGACTGGTAAAACTGCTGTTTGTATCGATACCATTATCAATCAAAAAGAATTTTATGCTGCTGGTCAGCCGGTAATATGTATCTATGTTGCCTGCGGTCAGAAAGCTTCTACCGTTGCTAACATCGTACGTACGCTAGAAGAAAACGGCGCTATGGCATATACTATCGTTGTATCAGCAAGTGCTGCCGACCCTGCTCCAATGCAGTTCTTCGCGCCATTTGCCGGTGCTGCTATCGGTGAGTACTTCCGCGATACCGGACGTCCTGCTCTGATCATCTATGATGACTTGTCAAAACAGGCTGTTGCTTACCGTGAAGTATCATTGTTATTGCGTCGTCCGCCGGGCCGTGAGGCTTATCCGGGTGACGTATTCTACCTGCACAGCCGTCTGTTAGAGCGTGCTGCTAAGATCAGTCAGAACGATGATATCGCGAAATCAATGAACGACCTTCCTGAGTCTATCAAAGGTATCGTAAAAGGTGGCGGTTCATTAACCGCACTTCCGATCATCGAAACCCAGGCAGGTGACGTATCAGCGTATATCCCAACTAACGTAATTTCAATTACCGACGGTCAGATATTCCTTGAATCGAATCTGTTCAATGCTGGTGTTCGTCCTGCCATCAACGTAGGTATCTCTGTATCACGTGTAGGTGGTAACGCGCAGATCAAATCAATGAAGAAAGTTGCCGGTACATTAAAACTGGACCAGGCACAGTATCGTGAACTGGAAGCTTTCTCAAAATTCGGTTCAGACCTTGACGCTGCTACTAAAAACGTAATTGATAAAGGTGCACGCAACGTGGAGGTATTGAAACAAGGCCAATATTCACCAGTAACAGTTGAAAAACAAGTGGCTATCGTTTATGCGGGTACTAAAAACCTGATGCGTAACGTGCCGATAAACAAGATCAAAGAATTCGAAAGTGAATATACTACCCAGTTGGAAATGCGTCACCCGGAAACATTGGCTGCTTTGAAAGCCGGTAAACTGGATGACCAGATCACAAGCGTACTGGAAACAGTAGCTAAAGAACTGGCAGGAAAATACTAATGTGCGAATGTGCGGATATGTAAATGTGCAGATGATTGCATAACCGTACATTTCAATAACTAATTTTTAAGCAAAGCAATTTGCACATCTGCACATCAAAAAATTTGCACATTCAATAAATGGCTAATTTAAAAGAAGTAAGAAACAGGATCGCATCGGTAAGTTCAACACAGCAGATCACCAAAGCTATGAAAATGGTTTCGGCTGCTAAATTGAAACGTGCCACCAATGCTATTATACAGTTACGTCCTTATGCTGATAAGCTAAAGGAAATGCTGGCTAACCTTTCAGCAAGCCTGGAAGACGGTTCGTCTCCATTTTTGGAAGAACGTGCGCCAAAACGTGTACTGATCGTAGTAGTATCATCAAACCGTGGTTTGGCTGGTGCATTCAATACAAACGTGATCAAAACTGCTAACAACTTAATAGCTGAAAAATACAGCGATCAATTAAAAGCCGGTAATGTTTCGATTGTAGGTATTGGAAAAAAAGGACAGGAGTTTTATCAGCGTCGTAAATACAACGTAATTGGTAATAACAATGAGTTGTTCAGCGATCTTACTTTCCTGAATGTTTCAAAAGTAACCGAAGCTATTATGGATGGCTTTTTGAAAGGTGAATTCGACCGCGTTGAGGTTGTTTATAACCGATTTAAAAATGCTGCCGTACAATTCCTTACTGTTGAGCAATTGTTACCGGTTCCAAAAGCTGAAAAACAGCAAAATGCAAGCACATCGCAGGTTGATTACATTCTTGAGCCTTCGCAGGAAGCAATTGTTGAGCAATTGATCCCTAAGAATATCAAGATCCAGTTATACAAGGCCGTATTAGATTCACACGCTTCAGAGCACGGTGCGCGTATGACCGCAATGGATAAAGCAACCGATAACGCAGGCGAACTGTTGAAACAATTAAAATTGTCATACAACCAGGCACGCCAGGCAGCGATCACCACCGAGCTTACCGAAATTGTGAGCGGTGCGGCAGCGTTGTCATCAAACTAAAAAAGAATATCATTCTATATCGAAAGGCTTCTCGCAAGAGAGGCCTTTTCGTTTTTCCGCCAACCTTGTCATGCTGAACAAAGTGAAGCATCTATTCCGTGAATCTGTCGGGAGCCCAAGATATGTAGTTGTAGATTCTTCGCTATCACTCAGAATGACAAGTATAATTTGTAACATCATCATCATCGTGGGTTACCATTTGCCACTAAGCGGTATCAATTGTAAATCATTTAAATCTTACAATTATGAAAACAAGGGTGTTAATCGTTGTAGTGGCTGCTATTGCCCTCTTCGCAGCATGTAAAGGAAAATCATCAAGAGGTGAGTATGAATTTATCAATAATCATAAAAGTTCACTGTCCGAAGCTGACAGTGCTCAGGTCGACACAACAAAACTTGCGACCAAGCTGGTAAAAACGGCTCAAATAAATTTTAAAGTTAAAAATGTACAGCAACGCAGTGAAGATATTGCGGCATTGACCAAAGCTTATGGTGGAATGGTAATGCATCATAAAACGAAATCTTCCGCTATGCAAAGCAGGGATGTACATATAAGTAACGACTCGCTTATGCGGATAGCAAGTTATAATACCTCGGCCGAAATGATTGTAAAAGTGCCATCCGATAAACTGGAAGATTTTTTGACTAAAGTTAGTCATATGGGTATTTATGTAAATACTAGCATAATGGATATTGAGGATAGGACATTGGATTATCTTTCTTCCCGGCTTAAATTGAAGGACAGACAGGAACTTGTGAGCCAACAGAAACAGGGCAAGATCAGGATAAAGAACCCCAACGATGTCTTGTCATTAAAAGATGATATGGTGGATAAGCATATCGATAATCTAAGAACTGATGATGAGGTGAAATTTTGCACCATTAGTCTGAATTTTTATCAGAGCGACGCGATCTTAAAGGAGACTATCGCAAACGACGATCCATCAGTATATAATATTCCGGTATTTCAGCGTATGGGTTTGGCCCTCGCCTCGGGGTGGTCAGTTTTTGTTGATTTGATCATTGGTATTATTAATTTATGGGCATTTATAGTGTTAGGATTCGCCATCTGGACTACATATAGATATTATAGGAAAAGATCGCGTTTAGCTGGCCGTTCTTTAGTATAAAATATTAAAACAATTGCCCGTTTTTCGGTAAACATTTCTATTTTTGTCAAAAAACAATAACCCTTAAGATTATGAGTTCAGTAGAGAACGCTAACGACGAACGCCACTACATTTTGATAATCATAGCTATTGCTGTTGGATTGGTTGGCGTATTTCTTCGCTTTGCCGGCGATGCGCCTTATTTCAATTGGATAGCTAATATCATCCTGATCATTGGCGTTGGTATCGCATTGAAGGGTGTGTTTGCCATTCTGAAGTAAGAAACTTACAACTTTATAAAAATGAAAAGCGCTCAGGATATCCCGAGCGCTTTTCATTTGTCTGAACTATGATTGGATTGATTTTTTGATAACTACGATTATACGTCACTGATTAACTAATCTCCAATCAACTAATCTCTACTTAGGCCTATACTTCGAATCATTTAAGATCTTCTGATAATCTTTATCAGCCATCAACTGCGGCAAACTCACTTCCGGATGCTTATCCATATACTGACGGACGATTTGCCAGCCGGTCCATAAAGCCAATTTAGGTGCAGCTTCGTTTTTCTCGCCCAGACCAGGCGTGAATGGCGCTTCACCGAGGTACTTCTGTATTTTTGCAAAATCACTCTCATAAAGCAGGTTTTCCTCCAGGAAATAGCCCCATATCTGCGACTTAAAATCCTCGCACCATTTCACCTGTTTAGCAGTGTACCCTATTTTGGTAGAATCGGCTACCTCAGGCAACATCATATCCATAAAATATAATACCTTGCCATTATAGATCATCTTTGAGAGTAGTGTTTTGTCCTGTTCATTTTCGGGGTACATATCTTCGCGTGCCATTACTTCAACAATGCGTGGCGCAATATTGTCCGGAGTGAAGCGACGGGTAATGTAATGCGGTAGAGTTTCTGTCAATGCCGGATAGAATCTTGAATCGGCACCCAAAAACATATCCAACCCTACAGCAACATACCCATCGCCGATGGAAGTTTGTGCCTGGAAACCAGAAATATAGGCATACACCTTTGGCAGCTTCTTTTGTGGAAAATAGTATTTAATATGGCGGAAGGCATCGGTTACCTGTGCACTGGTCTTATCCATATTCGGGAAAACGGAGTCGACATCATGTTTCAGATCGCGGTAGCCACTACCGGCAAACATTTCATGCAACTGCTTAAAGTACCCGGTGTCGCCAATAGAACCATATTGCATAACGCGTTGGATGTAGTCGGCATAAAACGGGCCATATTTCTTGAACATATCAACAGCCTGCATATCCATCGGCTTTGAACGCATTTCGTCAAGGTCATGGTCAAACCTTTCGATCTTCACATTTACGTCAATATTGCTTACATCAACCTTTTTAGACCGGCCGCAGGCGCTTAATAGTAAACAGCTGATAAAAATTAGGTAAATTTGCTTTACCCTGATGTAATTGAAGGCCATCTTTTGTCGTTTTAGCAAAAATATATTTTTCACTTGCATTAACCTAAGTAAATTGATATCTATACCCGTATGAAAATCGCGCTTGCACAATTGAACTATCACGTTGGTAATTTTGAATCGAATACTGCCAAAATTATCGACCATATACATATGGCAAAACAACAGGGCGCCGACCTGGTAGTGTTTGCAGAATTGTGCGTATGCGGCTACCCTTCACGCGACTTCCTGGAGTTCAAAGAATTTATCGAATTATGCGAAATAGCTGCAAAACAGATCGCCGCAGCCTGCCAGGATATTGCCTGTATTATCGGCTTGCCAACTTTTAATAATAATGCCGAAGGCAAGGATCTGAATAACTCAGCTTATTTTATTGAGAACGGCGAAGTAAAAGCCATCGTAAATAAAGCCTTGCTGCCCAACTATGATATTTTTGACGAGTACCGCTATTTTGAACCATCAACCCAATTTAGCTGTATCGATTTTAAAGGGCATCGTTTAGCATTGACGATATGCGAGGATTTGTGGAACACCATCGAAAATCCCCTGTATGTGACACGGCCAATGGATATGCTTATTAAAGAACAGCCCGATGTAATGATCAATATAGCGGCCTCTCCATTTTCGTATAATCATGATGAAGAACGCATCGCTATCCTGAAGGATAACGCTTTAAGATATCAGCTGCCATTGTTCTATGTAAATCACGTAGGTGCCCAAACAGAACTGATATTCGATGGTGGCTCATTGATCTTTAATAACAAAGGCGAATTGGTGGATGAGTTGCCTTATTTTGGAGAGACTTTATCTTATTACGAACTGACAAATAAATCAGAGGTAAAACTGCTGCAGCCGTCAACCAAGCGTGAGGCACGACAAAGTGATATTGAGCAGATCCACCAGGCACTGATATTGGGCATTCGCGATTATTTTTATAAATCAGGATTTAAGAGCGCGATTTTAGGCTTATCAGGTGGCATCGATTCAGCTGTAGTTTGTGCGCTTGCTGCCGAAGCACTTGGTCCACAAAATGTGATGGCTGTATTACTGCCTTCGCGCTTTTCGAGCGATCACTCTATAAAAGACGCAGAAGACCTGGTTAAAAACATTGGCTGCAAGCATGAAATCATCCCGATAAGACATGTAACTGAGGCGTTCGAAAATACGCTGCATCCGCAGTTCAATAACCTGCCATTTAATATTGCTGAAGAGAACATCCAGTCGCGCAGCCGTGCGGTTATTCTAATGGCCATGTGCAATAAGTTTGGTTATATTCTGCTGAACACCTCTAACAAAAGCGAGGCCGCAGTAGGGTATGGTACTTTGTATGGCGATATGTGCGGCGGTATATCCGTAATAGGTGATGTTTATAAAACCCAGGTATTCGAGCTTGCCCGTTATTTGAACCGCGAGCGCGAGATCATCCCTGTCAATACTATCGTGAAACCCCCTTCTGCAGAGCTTCGCCCTGACCAGAAAGATACCGACTCCCTTCCCGAATATGATATTCTTGATCCGATACTGACAGAATATATCGAAAACCGCTGTTCATCCGGCGAGATCATCAAAATGGGTTATGACGAGCAGACTGTGCGAAGAGTGTTAAGATTGGTGAATTTAGCTGAGCATAAACGTTACCAAACGCCGCCAATTTTGCGCGTATCGCCCAAAGCTTTCGGTATGGGACGTCGAATGCCAATAGTAGGGAAATATTTATCTTAAAAAACTAATGAAAATCTAATTTATAGGTTAAACCATTTCAGCTTAAATTAGTCTAATCGAATATTAAGGAACTTATAGCCATGAAAACGTCACTCTACCGCGCAATTGGCCTTGTGGCCATTGTTGCACTATCCGCATGTAATCGTTATAATTATTACACAGCTGGCCTCAATAAAACCAACATGAGCCAGTACCGGTCTTTTGCATGGCTCTCTCCGCAAGGAAAAATGGAAGACCGTCCAACGGCAAGCGCTGTCGCTGATTTGAAAATTAAAGATGCCGCTGTGACCTCACTTACAAGCAAAGGATTAAGAATGCAAAAAAACAATCCTGATTTGTTGGTTACCTACACCGCTAAAGTTGGTTTAGGTTCCAAAACAGTTTATTACCCCACTTATTATGGCACAGGTTTCTATCCTGGTTTTGGTATTGGTTATGGATGGGGTTATCGTCCTTATTACTGGGGTTGGGGTGGTTCGCCATTTGTTTATTATGGTGGTATGACAGCCGTTGACAAAGAACATTATAAAGAAGGCACTATTATTATCGACCTGATTGATACCCGCAGCCGTAAAGTGGTTTGGCGTGGATTTGGAGTAGGAGAAGTACATCACGATGTTCAGAAGAATATTGATGATATACCAAAGATTGTTGAAGGCATAATCAATCAATTAAATACCGGAGGAGTCGTAGTAACCGGAACCAGAGCATCTTAATCCCCCCGTAATATTTATTGTTTTAATTATCCCTGCTGTGTGGTGCGGCAGGGATTTTTTGTTTTAGGTCACTACAAAGCGGTAGACCCTATGGGGCATTAATAATAAAAGTACAGATGAGGCTGATATGATAATGCCTCATCTTTTAAAATCCCTATAATCCAATAATTGTGCAATAAAAATGCTGCAACGATATTCTCGCTGCAGCATTCGTGAATGGTTAATATGTGGTATGTTATAGTTTGATAAGTTTGCTTTCACCTACAAAGCTTTGGGTTTTATTGTTCATTACTCTCACAACATAAGTACCTGGCATCAGGCTGCTGATATTTCCCGTCCATGAAGCTTGTGATGAAATCACTTCTTTCACCACTAGTCCGGTACTGTTTACAAATCTGATATTATAAATACTTGCATCTGAACTTTGCGACGAGATGGCCAGATTAACGGTACTGCCAGCAGGATTAGGATATACGCTCAGGTTGTGGTTAACGATACTGTTAATGTTAGCATACTGAATAGTCACAATTCCTGAGTAGGAAATATTGTTGTTGATATCCTCTTGTTTCAAACGGTAAAGATTGGTGCCATTAGCCGGGTTCTTATCAAGAAAACTGTAAGTGTTTTGGTCAGCTGCGGTTACTCCACCAAGTATTTGGTAAGTTGCACCATTGTCTATACTTCTTTCAACAGTAAAGCGGGTATAGTTGCCTTCATTCCTGGTGTCCCAAACCACATTTACCTGGCGAACATTATTTACTTTATTCGCTGCAAAGTTGATCAGCTTATAGGCATATGCAGGATTCTGGCGTATAACCACGGTAAAACGATTGCTGCCGAAGCTTGCAGTGTCCATAGTGTTGATATCGAATAGGTAAGAAGGATTTACTCTCATATCCACAGAGTCTTTTCTGTAATTATCCATTAACCAGATATCATAAAGTTTTGGCAGGCCGGCAAAAGATTTTAGGCTCATAGTATATGTTCCTGATGCTGTGGCTGCTACATTTAAACCTATTCTGCTTGCGGTTTGCTTTGGCAATGGCTGCTGGTTAATAGCTAAAGCGATATGGTCACTTGATGAGCTCGACAAGCTTACAGGCGCGAAACCTTTGATATATAGTGCATCAGTGCCAAAATCAAATGTAGTTTTAGCGTTGTCATTAAAACAGATCACAATATTTTCGTTGTGGGTACTGTCCTTTGTCATCTGTAATTTCAGGTATTGGTTGTTCACTTTATTTTGAGCAGTTGTACTCATTAGCAGGCTTGCACCGGTAACCTGTGCACTGGTCTTAGCACTCTCATTAAAGGTCAATGCTGCCGAGGTATTTAAAGCAACCACAAAGAAACCTGAACCGCTTGGTATAACATTGGTAGCACCATTGGTGTTAAGTGGGCCTGCAGCGCCTGAGCCAGCGTAATAAACGCCATAAGATCCGGTGTTTGGATTAAGCACCTCGATGTAAATAGCCACATTAGGACCGTAAATGCCACTAGTGCTTGAAGTTTGGCTGAATTGATCCCAATCAATTGAACTAGGATAAGGATTGCCAATTAAGTTGAAACCGATGGTACCTATTGGACTTGATGATGTATAGCTTAAATTGCCGCTGGCAGGTGTAAACCAATCCTTAAAAGTGATTGTTCCCTGGTTTAATGTTCCTACGCCAGTAACTGCGGTAGCTGCGGCTACTGAGCCGGCAGTATATGGAGTAGCCGTACCAATGCCGCCACGGAAGTAGGATAAATAACCGTTTGCAACAGGGATATTAAAAGGACCGCCATCGATGTTTATCGTATAATCAGGAGCAGTGCTAATATCTGCAATGCCTCTAAAGTTACTATTTAAGAATGTAGTATAAGCCGGCGCCATATTCTCACGATAAAGGTACAATGAGGGATTTCCGGCTTTTGTTGTAGCTGTAGTAGGAAAGCTTGTACCTGAAAGGTAAGATGAGTTAGCGAGGTAATTAATCGAATAAATATTATTGCCATTTGCTGTACCATTAGATACGGAAGATGACATTAGCCTGTAGCCGCGGATTCCGCTTATGTAGCGTTGTACCGATATATTTCCTATAACACTTGATGTTGAAGGAATGGCAGCTATTGAGGCTGAGCCATTTGCATCAGATGCAAGCGTGAATGTGCCATTATTGGTTAATGTTGATGATGCGGATAATGTAATAACCAGGTTCGATGAAGCGGTGATAAAACCGTTGGCATTAATTACCGAGCTTCCGCCAAGTGTAAGATTACCCGGCCCTGCGATTGTAGCTGAGCATGAGGTATTACCAGTGATGCCGCTTGAAACAGTTAAAGTTTTACCTGAGTTTACTGTTAAAATAGGAGAGTTATTCGCTCCAAATTGGATTGAGGTAACCGAAACATTGCTGCTGATTGTTGGTTGATAAGCGCTACCACTATAAGCAGCAACACCGATTTGAATAGTTTCACCACTTACGGGTACGTGGCCTGCGCTCCAGTTGCTTGTGGTACTCCAGTCGGCTGAAGTATTACCGCTCCAATTATTCAGGCATGATAAGGTAATTGTTGTAGTTGAGGCTCCTGAGATATTGAAGCCGGAGATAGTATAAGTTGTTGGAAGAAACCCCCCGGTTGGTGTTCCGCTGATCTTTCCGGATGTTGAATCAAAAGTTAAGCCGGCAGGAAGCGCTGATGGAGTAATCGTGTAACCGGTAAGTACGACTTTCCTGATATTGTTCATGGCGCCATCAATTACATAGCCTATCCCTGTATTATCGATCCACAGATCCACAGGGTGGCCGAATTTTGCCGCTGTACCTGTACCATCGGCACAGCCATATTGAGAGGGGCTACCTGCCATCGTTGCTACAGTTTGATTCGGTAATATGCTTCTTAAACAGAAGTTTAAAAGGTCAGCAACGTAAACAACGTTACCCAGCATAGCTACACCGGTAGGGTTATTAAAGCGCGCGGCTGTACCTACGCCATCTGCATATGTTACAGATTCAGGTAGGGTGTATTGGTAATCTGTAGTGCCGGCAAATGTGGTTACCACCCCGGCTGCTGTGATTTTTCTAATTGCATTATTCAAGTAGTCAGCCACATAAACATCGCCATTACTAACATCTACTTGTACGTCATTCGGCATATAAAAGCGCGCTGCAGAACCTGTTCCATTAATATATTGTGGAGTGACGTTACCGGCAATGGTCGTTACTACACCTGATGGACTTATCACCTGGATTTGGTTGGCATCTTGCTCAGCACAATATAAATTCCCCGAATTGTCAAAACTTAAGCAGGATGCGCCAGCAACCAAAGTTACCCAGGTTGTAACAGCACCGGTACTCAAATTCATTTTCCGTATAGAGTTGTTTTTATAGTCGCCGATGTATAGTGTCGTACCTGCTGCATCAATCGCAATGCCGTCAGGGCCGTTAAACAAAGCAGCAGTACCTATTCCATCCTGGTTGCCACTTGCACCAGTCAAACTGCCAGCAATGGTAGTTACTACACCAGCCGCTGTAATTTTGCGTATATCGTTATTGTAATACTCGGCAACATATATATTTCCGTTGACGTCACCGACTATGGCTTCCATATCGTGGAAACGGGCATTAGTACCGTTTGCATCAATATGACCTGAATAGCCAGCGCTATTGGTATTTCCTGCAAGGGTTGTTACTTGTCCATAAACAGTTGCGGGAACAGCACCGCCAGTGTTAGTAATAGTTGCAGTAAAAGGGCTTCCTACCGATAGCGTTGCGGATGATGATGAGTAGGTAATATTTGGAACCTGAGCTTTCGCGAAGCTGCTCAATAAAATCAAGACTATTAGGGTATGTAATAACTGTTTCAATTTCGGATAGATTTAATTCTTAACAACTTATGGGAAATGCGGTAAGTACATTACCCCCATAACATTAAGACAAACCGTATGCCATATTAATCTATGAGAAATAAATTGCCTGAAACTTTATTACAATTTTACAAACTTGCTTTCACCTACCAGATTTTGAGTGTCGTGGTTAAATACCCGTAATATATAGGATCCCGGCTGTAAATTGGCTGTATTTCCGTGCCAGAGCGGGCCGGAGGTGGTTTTTTCCTGTATAATAAGGCCTAAAGTGTTGATGACTTTTATGTCGTAAATTTCGGAATTTGAGGATGTAAGAGCGATAGCAAGGCTAATATTATCGCTCGCGGGGTTGGGGTATATGTTGATATTATTCCCCAATTGCTCACCACTGAGATCGGCATATTGTATGGTGACAATTTTGGAGTAGGAAATAGTGTTATTAATATCTTCCTGCTTTAACCTGTAAAGGTTTGCTCCAATGGCAGGTGTGTTATCCAGGAAACTATAGGTTCCTTGCCCGGCGGCTTTTACAGCCCCAAGTATTTGGTAAGTGTTTCCGCCGTCGGTACTGCGCTCAACCGTAAAAGCTGTATAATTTCCCTCATTTATTGCTGACCAGTTTACCCGGACCTGCCGGTTTGTGCTTATCACTTTAGAAGCCTCAAAATTACGAAGTTTATAAGCATAAGCAGGGTTTTGACGAATTATCACGCTAAACCTGTTGCTCCCAAAACTTGTGGTGTCATTTTTGTCGATATTAAAGCTATAGGCCTTATTTTGACGCATGTCCAGCGAATCTTTTTTATAAGCATCCATAAGCCATACATCATATAATTGCGGCACAGCCACCAAATCCCGTAAGCGCAGTGTGTATAAGCCGCTGGCTGTGGTATTGACATTTAGCTTAATCGCCTCATTCTCAGAGCCGGGTAATGGAATTGTATTAATGCAAAGGGCCACATTATCTTGCGATCGGGTTGATAAGCTTGCGGCTCCCGGTCCAGCTTTATATAGCGCATCTACGTCATCAGCATAAGTCAGGGATGCCTGATCTTTAAAACGGATCAATGTCTGTTCACTTATAGTCGAATCCCGGCCTGTCAATTGTAATCGAAAATATTGATTGTTGATGGTTATCAGAGGAATACCCATTAACAGATGGGCATCAGTTGGTAAAGAGGTTGTTTTGGCCGACTCGTAAAAAGTTAATGTAGCACAAGAGCATTTTGCCATAACAAAAAACCCTTGCCCGCTGGCTATCAGATTACTCACAAATGACTGGCTGCCTACACCCCCTGATCCTGCTATATATGAACCATACGTTTTGGTCACTTCGTCCAATACATACATAGTACTGAGGATTTGATATCCATAGATTCCCGAGCCAGAGCTTGTTTGAAACTTATCCCAGTTAATTGAACTGGCATAAGGATTACCTACCAGGTTATATCCCTGTATACTACTGTTGCCGGTTGTGCTGGTATAGCCAAGGTTAGGAGATGAAGGCGTATACCAATCCTTTACGGTAATGGAGTCGGTATTTAAAGTGCCGGTGGCCGTTAATGTAGCGTGTACGGGAACGTAAGTGGCGGTTGTCTCTGCGGAAAGCGAGGCAGCGCTCCGGTCGCCCCTAAAAAAGAAAAGGTAGCCATTGCCAACCGGTATGTTGGTGGTTGGATAGCTTGTATCATCCATCCCGTAAAGCGGCGCAGTAGAAATATTGTTAATACCCCTGAAGGCACTATTAAGAAAGGTTGTGTACATCGGGGCAATATTTTCGCGAAAAAGATATATTGTAGGATTGCCCGTTTTATCAAAGCCACCTGATGTGCCATTTGTCCCGGAGAGGAAACAAGAGCTACTGAGGTAATTAATACTGTAAATACCACTTCCCTGGTTAACAGGGGATGACATCAGCCTATAGCCCCTGCGTGATAACGATCCACCCGAAAGGAACCGTTGCACGCTGACATTCCCGGTAATTTTGGCTCCGCCGGATAAAGCAGCTACAGTTGCCGATCCCAGAGTATCAGAGTTTAATGTCAGATTGCCGCTTGCTGCCAAAGAACTGCCGCCAATCATCGTCAAAACAGATGTGCTGGATACCGAGAATGCTCCGGATGACATCGTCTTGACCCCGGCACCGCTGAAGCTGACATTATTAAAATTAGTACCCGCAAGGCTGGCATCCTGCAATGTTTCTGCCGATGACCCGTTGAACAATGTGGTTCCTGTACTTTGGGTATAGGTTCCGCTATTAGTGTAATTTCCGCTTATTGAGAGGTTGGCCGTACCCAAAATCAATTTCCCCGAGTTTGTAAGAGCTCCGTTCACAGTTATAGCTCCGCCGGTTTGTTTCAGGGAATCAATATTGTTAAAAGTTCCCGTGATGGTTATACCACCCGTCGCACTGCTTCCCTGGCTAATAATGCCCGAGTTGGTAACGCCGCCGGACGCCGTTATGGCTCCGCTGCCAGTTTGTGATATAGTGCTGGTTGTTGATGTATTAGTCAGTGCCCCGCTTACTGTAATATTCCCCGCAGTTTGAGTTATCGTGCCGCTATTGCCTAAGGCTCCTGTAACAGACATCCCGCCTGTTGAACCGCTACCCTGAGTGTAAGTTCCGGCATTGGTAAATCCAGCTGATGCAGTGATAGCTCCCGTGCTTGTTTGCGATATAACACCTGTCGTAGCTACATTCGTTAGCGCACCTGTAAAGGTAATATTGCCGCTTCCGGTTTGGTTCAATGTACCTGCATTGCTCGAAGTACCGGTAACAGACATAGTACCGGTCCCGCCCTGGTTAAGTATAGTATTGATATTTGCGGTATATGTACCTCCCACGGTAACTATAGGGCTGTTGGTTGCAAAATCAGCTGTGGGTGTGCTGGAAACAGAAAGGATAAAATTATTACCTACTGTAAGATTCCCAGCATCAGCCTTTTTGGTTGACGTGCCTGAGAAAACCAGGTTTTGATAAACAGATGGCGATCTGTCGAGGCCCTTTGCGTACTGCCTTGTACCCGCAGCAGTATAAGCTGATGATGTAGTATAAACCTCCTGATTACCACTTGCGCTATAATTTACCTGAGAGGTGCCTCCAGCGGTGCCATAAAAATCGACATAGCCGGCATTGCCATCCAGGCTTAAAGGATTTGATCCGTTAAAATATAAGATACTCGAATTACCTGTAGTTGGGTTCATCAAAAATTGCGCGCTGCTTGAGATGGACGCGTATGTGACTACGATAATTGTAAATCCTGATAAATTAACATCATTAGCATCCACGGTTTGAATAACGTTACCAACACTTACCCACCCACTGTTCAGATTGAAAATAGGGTTATTTACATTGGCCGACGGGAAAATATTAACCACCGCGGAGCTTGACGTTGTGGTTAAGACTACATTTTGAACAACAGTTAATCCTGATAGTGAAAAATTTAGGGTAGTCTTAGCAGTCACATTAGCTAAGCTAAGTATCGGAGTAGGGGGCGTAGTGCTATCGCCCAAATAAAAGTTAGTACATAGCATACTACCGGTGCCTGTTATACTGGTGGTTACGCCATTTCCGCTCCCATCGTTTTTTTGTGTAAAATCTCCGCTTACAGACAGCGCCGCATTTATTGTTAAAGTAACTGAAGCAGTTTTGGTACCAATGATGAGTGTTGCAATACTTACAGCACCTGATATTGTCGGTTGGTTAGAGATTGTATTAGATACCCCGATTTGGGCTATATCTGTTGATGACACTCCGGGATAATTCGTTGTTTGGGTTACACCTCCAACTTTCCAGTTGCCGGGTGTGGTCCAGCTACTACTTGTTGCACCGGTCCAGTCGTAGGTGGTGGCACCATGTGCTTCGGGTATTAATAAACACTGTAAAATGCAGGCAATGAAAATGGTCTTGTAAAATGGTGTCATAGGAACGGCTAATTAATGAGGTAACTAAAAGAACGTTCTATACTCCCTGTAACGAGTATTTTACAATATGGTTACCTAATAATTTAAGTTTACGTTGCGTTTTGGGAAAAAGTTTAGCCTCAAACACCGGATTTTATACCGTTAAAACACGGTATTTTCACTCGCTTTTTGCTGATTTAGGGTCAGTTTTATTAACTAATGGATAAAATATTAAAGGGGATAATTAATAAGAGCCTCATTTTCATGAAGCTCTTATCTATAATTGAAGCAACAAAAGGTTATGTGCTTTTTTACAATTTTACGAACTTATTTTCGCCTACAAGGTTCTGTGTCTTATTGTCGAATACCTGAATAATGTAAGTACCAGGTTGTAAATTTTCAGTAGATCCTGTCCAGTTAGGTTGGGAAGATGTTGCTTCCTTTACCAGGCGACCAGCACTACTCGTAAACCTGATCTTATATGAATTACCTGATGTGGTTTGCGAGGTAAAAGATAAATTGATGTTATTGCTTACCGGGTTTGGATAAATGCTAAGGTTATTACCAACAATTCTGTTACTTAAGTTGGAGTATTGTATGGTTACAATTTTAGAATAGCTGATTGTATTGTTAATATCTTCCTGTTTCAGGCGATATAAGTTATTTCCATTTACAGGGTTTGTATCCATAAAACTGTAAGTCCCTGCTCCCGTTGCATCCACACCTCCCAGTATAGCAAAGGTATTGCCATTATCCGTGCTGCGTTCAACCGAGAAATTGGTATAGTTCTCTTCATTCACCGAATTCCAAACAACCTGAACCTGTCGCGCTTCCAGCATTTTTGTAGCATTGAAGTTAACCAGGCGATAAGCATAGGCTGGATTTTGACGAATAATCAGCGTAAAACGCTTGTTGCCATAGCTTGAGGTATCGGCTCGGTCGAGATAAAACTGATAGGTAATATTCTGTCTCATATCCAGCGAGTCCTTTTTGTAATTGTCCATCAGCCACACATCATAAAGGCGCGGTATAGCAACAATATCCTTCAATGTTAGTTTATATATACCGGTTGCGTTAGCATTTACATTCAAACCATAGCTTTCCGCTTGTAAGTGGGGCAAAGCGATCGATTTTATGGCAACGTCAATTTTGTCATTTGTATAACCTGCTAATGATACAGCGCCACTTCCCTGCTTATAAGGAGCGTCAACATTATTAATAAAATTCAGCGAGCCATCATTTTTTACCCGTATCATCGTTTCATCTGTGCTCAGGTTGTCTTTAATCATTTTAATGCGAAAATACTGCAAAGGTGCACTAGCTACAGGTTTGCCAAGCATCAGGTTAGCGCCCGTTACCTGCGTTGATGTTTTCGCACTTTCATTAAATATGAGTTGCGCACCGGAGGTAGTAGCCCTTACAAAAAATCCTTCACCACTAGGTATAACGTTAGTTGCATTATTGGTACCTATTTGATTGTTGCCTGCAATGTAAGCACCATAGTTTTTACTAATAGGGTCAAACATATATATCGTATTGTCAATGCTTACGCCATAGATCCCGGACGTGCTTGTAGTTGTCTGAAACGTATCCCAGTCTATATTGCTTGGGTACGGATTACCAACAAGGTTAAAACCTCTTACAGCACTGTTTGCAGTAGCCGACGTATAACCCAAATTAGACGATCCTGAATTGTACCAATCTTTTGCGGTTATTTGGCCTACATTTAATGTGCCCGATGCACTGAATGTTACCGCCTCGGCGCTCGTTCCGGCAGTGTATTTATTGGCTAGGTTGGTAGTCCTGTCGCCTCTGAAGAAAAACAGGAACCCGCTTCCGGGCATTAGGTAATAATTTGTTGCAACACTATTGAGCTGAACATTATATGTTGGGCTATTGTTGATTTTACTTACACCAGGAAAATTCCCCGCACCAAATGCCGTATTATTCGGTGCCGCATCCTCACGGAAGAAATATATTGTTGGGTTGCCGGCTTTATCAAATCCATTGGTTGTTCCTGAAGCACCTGTTAATAAAGCGGAGGCTTTTATATAATCCAGGTTATAAGCTTTATTAGCACCAACTGTGCCCGCATAAACTGGCGACGACAATAAACGATAGCCACGATAGGTTGAACTACCGCCGGTAACATAGCGCTGAACGTTAACTGTTGTACCTGAGGTAATAAAATTTGTAGCGGTTACCTGTCCAACAGAGGCAGACCCTGTAGCGTCGGATTGCAAAGTAAAACTATTAGTTGATATGGTAAGTTTGGTACCGTTAACAGAAATCAGTGAAGCGGGAGCCATGACGAAAGCCCCACTACCGGTAACTGTTCCTGTAGCGCCGCTATTGTCAATTAGGTTATTATTTACAGTTAATGTCATGCCTGTCCCAACCGTTAAAGTCGGAGTAGTTCGAGCTGAACCAAATGTAATAGAACGAACAGTAACGTTTGCTGCGGTTATCGAAGGTTCCTTATTATTTGTATAAGCATGTGTGCCAATTTCTACATCGTCGTTAGTAATAGGAGCAACTCCAGTACTCCAGTTTCCGGCAGTTGCCCAGGCCGTCGTGTTGCTTCCACCTGTCCAGTATAGTGTCTGTCTGCATTCCAGGCTAACGGTAGTACTTCCGTTGCCGCTTGCATTATAGGCTGTTATAGTATATGTAGTAGGGGAAAATGAGGTGGTGGGGGTCCCCGTTATGCTACCGGTACTGTTACTAAAGCTTAAGCCTGGTGGCAATTGAGGACTTATAAAATAGCCGCCGGTAAGGGTATATTTATAGACCGCATTACCTGAATAAGAAGCGACATAGAGATTACCTTTGGTATCGGTTACAATTCCCTCCGGGTCAGTAACAGTTATTGTGCTCAATGTAGTACCAGTCGGGCCATAAATGGTTACTTTATTATTTCCGCTATCTCCTACATAAACGTTATTTGCCCCGTCGACCCAAAAACCGTACGAGGTGCTAGATAGACCACTTTTGAAAGTAGATTGAAATGTACCTGATGAATTATATTTTGTTACAGTTCTGGCTGTCAGATTTAATACAAAAACGTTTCCGGAAGCATCAATGGCTACGTTACTCGGGCCGCTGATATTGGATGTGATTGTTAATTGTAATGTACCGCCACTATTGTATTTTTTCACAGCGTTGTTACCGTAGTCAGCTATATAAATATTGCCTGAGGAGTCAATAGCCATACCGTAGGGTGAGCTAAAACCCGAAGCAAAAGTGCCCAGCGAGGTTCCGCTTGAATTAAATTTAGTAATGTTATTGGCACCTGTATTCAATACATAAATGTTGCCAGACGCGTCAGCAACTATCGTCTCAGGCCTGTTATATCCGCTGCCAAATGTGGCTGTAATTAATGTTCCTGTCGAACTATATTTCTTAACTGTATTATTGCTGTAATTCGGAACATAAACATTTCCAGATGCATCCACATTTAAATTTGAGGGACCGCTATAGCTGCCTCCAAACGCAGTGGCTGAACTATAAGCAAAAGCAGTTACCGCTCCCCCGGAGTTGGTGGGGTTCAAAGCAGTTATTGCTGTGCCTGTCGTGTAGGAATTTGTTGATGGACTATAAGAAATGTTGGGAGCCTGAGCTCTGGCGTTTACCGATAGTATGAATAGTAATAGTGCTGCAAACGAGTACCTGAATTGTTTTTTCACAACAATAAGTTAGTTAGGGAATATTAACTCAAAACTAAGACTTTTTGACATCCTTTTTTATACGAGGATTTGGGATGATTTGTTGTAAGTTATTGATTATCAATAGTATATTTGCTTATTCGTTAATTGCGACAACTTTTATTGTAATAATAATTAACATGAGAAATAATAGTTAACAAATTGAGCGTATATTGCTTAATGGGCAACATGAGTCAATTAATCAGGAATTAACTAAATTGTTAAAAAATGTGGAAATGTTGAAAAATAGTTAACCGAACTTTACTCGCCTGCAAATGTTTTCAGGTATTTATACAGAAATATTCCGACTTAATAGGGGGAGAATAAAAATAAAAACACAGATTGTATGATGGGAAATTATTCATACAATCTGTGTTTGGAAAAGATGGGTTATAATTTTACGAACTTATTTTCGCCTACCAGGTCTTGTGTGCTGTTATTGATAACCCTTATCATATAGGTGCCCGGCTTCAAATCGCTTATGTTACCTTGCCATGTAGACTGAGACGATGTAATGTCTTTTACCACTAAGCCAGAAGTACTCATAACCCTGATGCGATAGGCAGAAGGGGCCGAAGTCGCTGTTGATATCGCAAGATTTATAGTATTATTTGCCGGATTAGGATAAACATTAATTTTCCCTCCTGCCAGTTGATTGCTCAGGTTCGAATATTGAATAGTAACTATTTTTGAGTAAGATATAGTATTGTTAATATCCTCCTGTTGTAACCGATACAAACTTGTGCCGTTAACTGGTGCTTTGTCAATGAAACTATAGTTGCCCTGACCGGATGCTTTCACACCTCCAATTATCTGGTAAGTTTTGCCATTGTCTATGCTGCGCTCAACAGTAAAATTGGTGTAGTTCCCTTCGTTTACCGTGGCCCATGTCACTTCAACCTGGCGCGAGGTGGTTACTTTGTTAGCCGCAAAATTTATCAGTTGATATGCCAATAATTGATTCTGGCGAATTACCAGTGTGAACCGTTTGGCGCCAAAAGAAGTACTGTCTGTCTTGTTAACATTAAAGCTGTAAGTTTTATTAAGCCTTAAATTAACTGAATCAGCTTTGTAAGCATCTTTTAACCATATGTCATACAACTGGGGAACTTGTATTACGTCTCTCAATGTAAGGGTGTACCTGCCACTATTTGTAGCATTGAAGTTAAGTTTCACAGCCTCACCGTTCTGTTTAGGGAATGGGATATTGTTTATCGAAAGGTCCACCATATCAGATGATTTGCTTGATAAGCTGGCTTCGCCGAAACCCGGCATAAAGGCAGCGTCTACACCCCTGGTAAATTTCCCTGTGGCCATATTATTAAATCTGATCATGGTCTGATCGCCTATGGTAGAGTCTTTGCCCATCAATTGCAGCCTGATAAATTGATTATTAATCATAGTTATGGGTTGTGTGCTTTCCAATAATTTAACTCCGGTATTCAATTTTGTTGTTTTGGCTGACTCGTTGATGACAAATTGCCCACCGGTTGTGGTAGCTACAATAAAGAATGCCTGCCCGCTGGATATCACGTTGCTGACATAGGCGGCACTGCCTACCCCGCCCGAACCAGCTACGTATGAACCGTAAGTTTTTGTTACGTCATCAAGCACATACATCGTATTAGTTACATTCACGCCATACATACCTTGCGTTGAGGTGGTGGTTTGAAATGTATCCCAATCAATCGCACTTGCGTATGGATTTCCAACTAACTGATAACCCCTCACCCCGGAAGGTGAAGACGCAGAGTAACTTAGAGCTGTTGTTGTTGGTGTAAACCAATTACGGAAAACAATTTGACCTGCATTTAACGTGCCGCTTGTGCTTAATGTAGCTGTTTGAGGAACATAACTTGAAGTTGTTTCAGTAGCGAACGAAGCAGACGCCCTGTTCCCTCTGAAAAAGCACATGTAACCATCGCTGGCTAAAATATTAAATGGCCCGCCATCAATATCCAATGTGTAATTTGGAGAGGATAGAATATTATTGATCCCCCTGAAGTTGCCACCGGTAAATGTGCTATTATCTGGTATCAGGTTTTCACGATATATATATAACGTCGGATTTGCAGCCACAGTATTGTCAAATCCTCCATTTGTGGTTGTACCAGTAAGGTACATTGAATTTTTGAGGTAATTTATACTATAAATATGATTGCCATTTCCATCTGTTGCATTATAAACCGGAGAAGATAATAAACGGTAACCCCTATAAGAAAGACTGCCGCCAGTTAGGTAGCGTTCAACAGTAACTGTTCCTGTAATTGATGCAGAGGTAATCTGCCCCACCGAAGCATCACCTGTCGAATTTGATTGCAGCGTGAACAAACCTCCTCCGGACATTGTGAGAGCAAGTGTGCCGCTACCATTTACATTTAACGTTGAAGCAGGAGCCAGGTTCACCAGGCCGGTTCCACTCATAGTGGCCGAAGAATTGGTATTAACTACCATAGAACCCTTAACTGTTAAGGTTTCCGGGTTATTAACTGTTAATGTTGTCGCCTTTGCCGAACCGAAAGTTATAGAGTTGACGCTTACATTGCCTGTGGTTGCATCGATTGTTGGTTGATTGGTAAAACTTACCACGCCAATTTGTACGTCATCAGTAGAAACTGGAACAGTGCCCGTGCTCCAATTTGACGCAACGCCCCACACACTGCTTGTTGTACCCAGCCAATCATTAGAATTACCACATGACAAAGTTACAACTGAACTACTGCTACCCCAGTTATTGAATGCTGAGATTGTATACTGGGTAGCTGCAAAGTAATTAATAGGAGTACCAGCAATAGTGCCGGTGCTTGTATCAAAAGTTAAATTAAGATGTAAAATAGGAACTATTGTAAAGCCTGTTAGTACAATCTTACGAATGGTAGAGCTACCAGCCATACTGTCCCCTACATATAAGTTGCCTGCATAATCGTAAGCTATACTATAGCATCCGTTAAACTCTGCATTGATACCTATAGCATCCTTCTCATTTGCTGTGCCATCTCCGGCCAGCGTAAAGACAGCTCCGTTAGGGGCAATCGTTCTCACCAGGCTATTGCCTGCGTCAGCCACTTCAAGGTATCCTGACTGGTCAATTGCAATGCCAGTTGGGTTAGAAAGGCCGGCAGTTGATGCAACAAATGTTGATACCGCATAAGGAGATGTTGTGCTAACTTTTCTAATTGTTTTACCTAATGCGTCTGCAACATATAAATACCCCGTCCCGTCATATGCGATGCCAGCGGGTCCATTGAATTTGGCGGAGGTACCGGTGCCGCTATCAGCCTCTCCGGCAGAGCCTGCAGTGCCTGCTATTATAACAGTTGCGCCTGTATTAATGTCAACTCTTCTGATGGTATTGCTACCGTAACTACATACATATAAATAATTTGCTCCATCGAATACTATACCCGCAGGATTTTGAAATCCGGCGGCAAGTGTCGTAACGGTATACGGAGCTGTAGAGCTTATTTTTCTGATTGTGCTTCCCGCCAAATCGGCCACATATATATATCCTGCTGGATTATATGCAATCCCCCATGGCTGATTAAATGAAGCCGATGTACCTGTAGTGTTATCACTTTCACTAGCAGACCCATTGCCCGCTATTAATGTGGCAGTGCCGCTTGAATTGATTTTATAAATTGCATTTCCTCCTAAGTCTGCTTCATATATATTCCCTAGGCCATCTACAGTCATGCCTCTCGGATTATTAATGGCCGATGATGCGGGCACAAAAGTAGTGACTGTGCCGTAAACGGTTGACGGTACAGCACCACCCGAATTAGTAGGGACTATCGGTGTTATAGCCGTATTGATAGTGAGGGAATAAACGGATGGGCTATAATTAATACTAGGTGCATTACCAGACTGGCAAGACAACGTTACCGTTGTTGAACTTGACCCGGATGCATTGTACCCGGTAATGGTATAAGCGGTGGAGGCAAAAGTTGCTATTGGTATGCCCGAAATTACACCTGTTGTAACATTAAAGCCGATGCCATTTGATAAGGCCGGGCTAATTGTATAACCTGTTATCAATATCTTCCGTATAGTCGAGCTCGCATTCTGGTTATCACCTATAAATAAATTACCTGAATTATCATTTGTAACCGCATAAGGGCCATAAAATTCGGCTAAAGTACCTATGCCATCTCTCTGACGATTGATGCCATCACCCGCAATAACTGCAACCGCCCCAGAAGTTGTAACACTTTTAATTACACTATTACCCAGATCGGCCACATACAAATTGCCCCCGGCCATTGTTATACTTACTGGCGAAGAGAGACCGGAGCTAACAATTGTGGTAACAGGATGTAAACCTGCAGTACTTACTTTCCTTATTGTGTTCCCTGTCTTGTCAGTAACATATAAAAAAGCAGATCCATCATAAGTAATGCCAATGGGGTTATTAAATTTGGCCAAAGTGCCATTAGCATTGTCCGTTTCTGCGCCTGCCCCGCTTGATCCCGCAATGGTAGTAACGGCACCTGTATTTACATTAACTTGTCTAATGGTATTACCATTATAATCACATACATAAAGACTGGTCGATCCGTCGAATACCATCCCTGTAGGATATCTGAAGGACGCGCCAGATCCAGTTCCGTTTACTTCCTGATTTATGCCCGATCCGGCAAGCGTAGTAACTGCATATGGAGCAGTAGTACTTATCTTTCTGATGTTAGCGCCGGAAAAATCGGACACATATATGAATCCTGCGGAATTATAAGCAATACCCCACGGTTGATTAAAGCTGGCTGAGGTACCTGTGGCATTATCGCTTTCAGCGGCTGTTCCGTTACCGGCTATTAGTGTAGCCGTGCCACTTGCGTCAATTTTATAAATAGCATTTCCAGCTATATCAGCTTCGTAAATATTCCCGGCTCCATCGGAAACTACTCCTCTTGGATTGTTTATTGGTGACGATGCCTGTACAAATGTAGTAACAGTACCGTAAACTGTAGCGGGCACTGCTCCGCCGCCGGCAGTGTTTGGAGATAGGGTTCCAATTGAGGTGTTTTTTGTAAAAACACTTGTTGAGGGACTATAGCTGATGTTTGGCGCCTGAGCCAAAGCATTTATAATAGTCAGAAATAATAAGGGTGCGGGTAATAAAAATGGTAGATATTTTTTCACAATAACAACAATTTGATTCGGCTATACGAATGTAATTAATTTTAGTTACACATTTCCTAAGGGTTAATAAGGTGTGTTAATTGGTAAGGAATTTTCTTTTTATTTTAAGTTAAATGTGCGTCATTCGCTATAACTTATTGATTTGCAGATCATCATTGATCGCTATGTAAAGCGTTTTTTTGGCTCAGATTGGCAAATATTAAAATTAACTTATAATTAATTATAATATATTTTGTTGAGAATATGTTGAAAACTAATTGATATTAAGAACCCCAAAAAATAACTATTGGGATAAAAATATAAAAGGTTGCCATATTTAATGGCAACCTTTTATGAGTTCAATTCAGGAATCGGCTTATAGTTTTACAAGCTTCGACTTGCCGATAAAGGATTTGTCTTTATTATTAACTACTTGGATAACATAGGTGCCCGGAAGCAG
>Ga0097621_100000097_pt1 | contig 48622 bp, 43 predicted proteins | sample KBSMisM72_FD_73165 | JGI IMG/M metagenome (GOLD analysis project Ga0097621, IMG submission 73165) | Miscanthus rhizosphere microbial communities from Kellogg Biological Station, Michigan, USA - KBS Miscanthus M7-2 (version 2) (version 2) | ecosystem: Host-associated > Plants > Roots >... | reverse complement strand
ATTTGTTGTCTCCCGCAATTCGAAATGAATCTATCATACAAATGCGTGGCTATTAAGATATGATTCGCAATTGATGCTTCACTATCGTTCAGCATGACAATTAATTATTTATAATTTCTAGAATGTCCGCAAAGCTATTTGCGGTATGGTCATGCCCCTCTACCTCCCCAAACCCATATTCCGCATAAATAAAAGGTATCTGATTCTTCTTAGCAGCTTCAAAGTCACCCATTGTATCACCTACATAAACCGGGTTTTTCAATTGATTGCGGGTAATGATCATTCCGATATTTTCAGCTTTCGGCCTGCCCGTATTGCCCGAACATTCATAATCTTTAAACAAATGCTCAAACTGATGCTGTTCTAAAAAATTCTCGATATAACCCGAAAGGCAATTGCTTACAATAAACAGCTGGAATTTTTCAGCAAGATCAGTTAGTAATTCCCTAACATCCGGATAAAGCCTACCGCCATATTCACGCATGTGAAATTTTTCCTGCTCGGCATAAGTGTTTGCCATATTCTGGTATTCTTCCTTGGGCAAAAAGAGAAAATACTGCGCGAAAATATCGTCTAATAATTTACCAGCGAAGGCGTGTGCAAGTTGCTTCGTAATCACAAAATCAGTAATGCCTTTATTTTGTAAAGCGCTGTTCCAAGCTCTCACACATGATTCGGACGCATCCCAAAGTGTGCCATCCAAATCAAAGATCAGTCCGTCAACCTTCAATTTTTAAATCTTTTGATGGTTTCGGTAATGTGCGCAAGGTGATGTTTTCCATGCCAGGAGTACATGGCCAAATTACGCTTTAAAGAAATTGTATCACCTGATTCAGGATGAACGAACGTGCGGTTCCATTGCTCTTCTGTCATGCCTTCAAACATGGCTACCATGCGTTGATGGATACCATCAAGCATTTTTAGTGATGGCTCGATCGGCAGGCGGTAATCCGGCAGCAATGCCCAATCCGCCTCTTCATAAGCTTTGATGGTTGGGTTTTCCTCAGTCAGCGCCCATTTAAAGCGGATGATAGAATTCATGTGGCTATCTGCAACGTGGTGCACTACCTGGCGGATAGTCCAGCCACCAGTGCGGTATTGCGTATCTAATTGCTGCTCAGTTAGTCCCAATACGGCATTGCGCATTCTGCCCGGAAGGGTTTTGATATCATTTATCCAACCATTTATAGCGTGTTGCGTATACGAAACGGGTGGTTTAAACTTGCCGGTGGGGTATCTTAGCTCTTCGTCTGTCATAATTTTAATTGGTTGTGGTTGATGAATGTGGCGAATTATACTGCTGGGGCAGACAGGCATTCGCGTAAAAATAGCAATTTTAGCGATGCATTGTCTTTGCAAGAGACAAGCTTTAATATATTTTAGCGTTTACACTGTGTTTATTTAAATTGATGATCAAAAAATTACTAATACCCCTGCTGTGTTTTGTGTTTACTTTCTCCAGAGCTGAGACGATTAAGACTGATGTTTTGGTGATCGGTGGCGGAGCAAGCGGGGTTGCTGCGGCCATACAAAGCGCACGCAGTAAAGTAAAAACACTATTGGTTGAACCTGGTCCCTGGCTGGGCGGTAGCATGACCGTGAGTGGTATGTGTGTGCTTGAGGCCAACCGTAATTTGCCATCTGGTATCTGGGGCGAGTTTCACAGAAAGATTACTGATTATTACCGCCCGCGTTTAGGTTATGACACCACGCATAATTCTATCCTTCGCTTTGAACCTTATACCGCTGCGGATATATTAAAAAGATGGACCGATACAGTAAAAAATCTGACCGTTAAACTAAAAACCCCATGGACAGCTGTAAAAAAAGATGGCACAGGCTGGGAAGTAACCATTATGGTGAATGGTGAGGCAGTAAAAGTGGATACCAAAGTACTGGTAGATGGTACAGAAACAGGCGAAATTGCTGCAAAGGCAGGAGCAAAGTTTGAAGAAGGCACAAATACTGAACGGATTACCTGGATAGCTATTTTAAAATATTTCGGACGGAATGCCGATAAGACTATTCCCAAGCCAGCGGGCTATAATCCATCAGCTTACCCCTCATGGTTAAAGCAACTAAATATGCAGCTGTCAGATCCCGTGAGAATACCAAACGATAAATTTATGATCGATGACAGGTATCATGTAAGCATTCCGGTTTCAGCGGTCGATAAGGATGAACTTTACAAAGAAGCCAAGCTAAACACATTGCGTTGGGTGTACTACCTGCAAACGGAATTTGGCTATAAGAACTGGGGCCTGGATAACCAGTTCGGAACGCCGGATAACTTGCCCCCTGTTCCGTTAGTGCTGGAAAGCAGACGTGTGAAGGGGGCAGTAAGAATGGCCGATGAAGATGTACTAAGGCCATATGACAGAGAGTCAAAAGTTTATCGTACTTCTATAGGGGTAAGTGATGCTCAAATTTTCGCTGATTCTGCAACAACCAGTCGTTTATTGGCTAATTATGCCCCTGGGTCACCATCTATTACTGTTAGAACACCTCATGTTGGCTATACTATTCCTTTGGGTGCTATTGTGGTAAGGGATTTAGATAATGTATTAGTAACAGAAAAAGCCATATCGGTAAGCCAAGGCGTCAACTTCGGAACAAATTATCCGTCAGTTCAAATGACATTAGGTCAAGGCGTCGGTGCTACGGCCGCATTTTGCGCTTTCTTTAAAACCACTACTAAGCATTTGAATGTGCGGATCATCCAGGGGGAGATATTGGATTACAAAGGCTATCTGGTGCCAATCACAGACATTTCACAAAAAGATCCCCACTGGCGTGCCGTGCAGCAGATTTGCGCAACAGGGTTGTTAAAAGGTGTTCAGAAAACCAACGAGGACGAAGTCGAAATACATTTTGAACCCGATGATTTAGTAATCACCGGGGAGATAAAACCTTTTCTATTGGAGCTTTATACCCGTGCGTTTTTGTGGTTCAACAAAGAAAAACCCGCAGATAAATTTACTGTGGGCAACCTGCTTTCGCTTATCAGCGATTATACGCTAACTGATCCTAAAACATTGCAGCTGCATTTGCAAAAAGCATGGGGACCACAATTTAAGCTAACAGGCACTTTTGATCTGAATCGCCCGGTAACCCGCATGGAATTTGCAGTATTGACCAATAAATATTTGAATCCTTTTGCGAAGACGGTTGATTTGACTGGACGGGTGATTAATTAACTACACCGTATTTGTCATTCTGAACGCAGTGAAGAATCTATAACGGGATTCCTTTGTGTGCAGTAATTTGAAAGGACTCCCTTCAAACATATGTGTGGTAAAAGATAGAACTCGCAACAGATGCTTCGTTTCTCAGCATGACAAATGGGTTCATTTCAAAATCGCATACATGTGTTCATCCAAAATCTCGCCACCTTTAATAACTGCATTTCTCATCACCCCCTCTTTAACATAGCCTGCCTTTTCCAAAACCCGCATTGATGCCGGGTTTTTGCTGTAAACACTTGCCTGTAAGCGTATAAAGTCGAGATGTGTAAATGCGTATTCGGTCACCAGCTTAACAGCTTCGGGCATGATACCCTTGCCCCATAGCTCTTCGCTCAACCAGTAGCCGATGATGGCTGTTTTGCGATAAACATCCTGTCTGGGTTCCATGCCAATTCCACCAATTACTTCGTCATCAATGGTAATCGCAAAGTTGATCACAGGGTCTTGGTCAATCAAAAAATCGACCCAGCTCATAGCAGCTTCCATCGTATATGGGGATGGGAAACGATCCATCAGGCAGGCGGACACGTTGGGGTTGTTTGCGTTTTTCTGAAGCGATATTTCATCTCCTTTTTTCCACCCGCGGATAATAAAACCCTTTCCTTGCAATTGTATTTCGGACATGCCGCGAATATACCATATCCACATGTATGTCCCCTCCTTTTAAGTATCTTAGCTAAAATGAAAATAGTAATTCTGTTTTTAGCGGTATTTTTTTGTTTGGGATGCTCTGATCATCCTAAACCTGTTGATGTAAAGATCGGACTGACAGACAGCAATCGCTCCCTAAAAATTGTCGGGTTTGATAAGTTGATCATAGCAGATATCGGTCGTGATACCAACAATGAAGCTTGGCAAAGCTTGCTGCCCATTTATAAGATGCCGGCGGATACCGATATGAAGGATTATCAAAACGTTCAGCCCGGGAAATATGTGGTGAAGGATAGCCTGGTAATTTTCACTCCGGATACTACTTTTAAAAAAGGGCAGGCCTATTTTTTAAGATATTTCCGGCATGATGAAGGCACCAGCGCCTGGCGATTGGTTACAGAAAAGAAAAGACCTGGAAGTATCAGCTATAAAGATTTGGTTTTTAGCTATTAAATGCACTCAGGTATTGAATTTTTAATAATAATTCGTATATTTGCACGGTAATTAAAAGAATTAGAGGGGGCAGTAGTCCCCTCTTTTATTTTACCTGTATAATCATCAGCCTAAAAATACGGATAAATGGATATTGAAAAGAGGGTGACAGAACTGGTTGAGGAGAAGATCGCAGACCGACCTGACCTGTTTTTGGTGAGTGTAAAGATGCATTCAAGCGGTAAGCTGGTGATACTGGTAGATGGTGAAAAAGGCATAGGTATTGCCGACTGCGCAGCTATCAGCAGGCATGTAGGCTTTCATCTGGAAGAAGAGAATGTGATAGAGAGTGCCTACAATCTGGAAGTATCTTCGCCGGGTATCGATGCACCGCTGGTATTACCCCGCCAGTATGTAAAAAATGTAGGCAGGCAATTGGCCATCAAAATGGCTGACGGCAGTAAAAGAGAAGGCAAGCTGACAGGGATGACCGAAGATGCCGTGGTAATAGAAGAAACAATAAAAGAAAAAGGGAAAAAGGCTGAAATTGTTGAAAGCGCTGTCCCTTTGGCACAGATAACAGAAACAAAAGTTGTAATATCATTTAAGTAAAAAAATGAGCAATATTAATTTAATTGAGTCTTTTCAGGAGTTTAAAGACTTCAAAAACATTGACCGCCCAACCATGATGAGTGTTCTGGAAGACGTTTTCAGAAGCATGATCAGGAAGAAGTATGGCAACGACGAGAATTGCGACGTGATCGTGAACACTGATAATGGTGACTTGGAGATCTGGCGTACACGTACGGTAATGGAAGATGGTTTTTCTGAAGACGACGACCTGGAGATTGAATTAGCAGAAGCACTCAAATATGATGAGGACCTGGAGGTAGGTGACGAATATGTGGAGCAGATCACCCTGGAAAGCTTTGGTCGCCGTGCTATCCTGGCTGCACGCCAGACATTGGTTTCAAAGATCCTGGAGTTGGAAAAAGACGAAATTTTCAAAAAATATAAGGACCGTGTGGGTGAGATTGTGACCGGTGAGGTTTACCAGGTTTGGAAAAAAGAAACTTTGGTATTGGACGACGAAGGTAACGAGTTATTGCTGCCAAAATCAGAGCAGATCCCTGCAGATTATTTCAAGAAAGGTGATAACGTGAAAGCGGTGGTAAGCAAAGTGGATATGATGAACAGCAATCCGAAAATCATTATATCACGTACTGCACCTGAGTTTTTACAGCGTTTGTTTGAACTGGAAGTACCAGAAATTTTCGATGGCTTGATCACCATTAAGAAAATTGTACGCGAACCAGGCGAAAGAGCAAAAGTTGCAGTAGAATCTTATGATGACCGTATCGATCCGGTAGGAGCTTGCGTAGGTATGAAGGGATCACGTATTCACGGTATTGTTCGTGAGTTGAAAAACGAAAATATCGACGTTATAAACTTTACCAATAATTTACAGTTATACATTCAGCGTGCCTTGTCACCTGCAAAGATCACATCTATTAAACTGGATGATGAGAAAAAGACAGCAGCAGTGTATCTGAAACCCGACCAGGTATCATTGGCTATCGGCCGTGGCGGACATAACATCAAATTAGCTGGTAAACTAACCGGCTATGAGATAGACGTTTACCGTGAGGCAGATGAGCAGGATGAAGACGTGGATATTGAAGAATTCTCAGACGAAATAGACAGCTGGATACTTGACGAGTTTAAACGCATTGGTCTTGATACTGCAAAATCAGTATTGGCTTTAAGCGTTGGTGAGTTGGTTAAACGTACCGATCTGGAAGAGGAAACGGTGAAAGAAGTGTTGTCTATTCTGCAGGCTGAGTTTGAATAAACTAAATAAGCAAAATTAAAATCGTATTTTTGCATTATCTAAGCAGAGAAAGTAGTATTAAATGTCAGAAGACAAAGGAATAAAATTAATAAAAGCAGTAAAGGAACTCAACATTGGTATGGGTACCATCGTCGATTTTTTATCCGCAAAGGGGTTTAAAGTCGATAAGCAGCCTATGGCTATGCTTAGCGGTGATATGTACAATACGCTGTTGAAGGAATTTTCTGCCGACAAAATTATTAAGGAAGAGGCCAAGCAGATTAGTATAGGCAAGATCAGGAAAGAGGAGACCGTTCAAACTCCGGAAAAACCTGCTGAGCAGCGTCGTTCGAGAGATTTTGAGAACGAAGAAATACTGATCAAAAATACCGGCCATTTTTCTACTCCGGTTGAGAAACCGAAGCAAGAGCCTGCTAAAGCTGAAGACCGTAACGATGTGAACCTTCCGGGTGTGAAGGTTGTGGGTAAGATTGATCTGAATGCGCCATATCGTACCGAGAAAAAAGAAGAACCGGTAGTTGCTAAAAAAGAACCAGCGCCAGAAGTAAAACCGGAGCCAAAAGAAGAGGTAAAAGCAGCGCCTGTTGCTAAAGCCGAACCAGAACCGGTTAAAGAAAAAGAACCTGAAAAACCAGTGGTTGAAAAACCCGTGGCAGCGAAACCAGAAGAGGCAGCTGAACCGGAAAATGAAGTGATCCGTGCGAGAGCACAGCGTTTAAGCGGACCGAACGTAGTTGGTAAAATACAATTGCCGGTCAACGAGCCAAAACGCAATCAGCCGGTAGCTTCGTCATCTAATTCTAATAGTGCAGCTGACCACAAGCGTAAAAGAAAACGTAAAGAAGGCGGTGGTCCTCAGCAGGGGGGCGGTAACAACCAGCAACAACAAGGTAACGGCGCTCCAAACCAGAACCGTCAGGGAGATTTCCGTAACAGGAATCAACAGGGCGGCGGCGGTAACCGTCCGGATTTCAGAAGAGGCAGTGCACCAAGTACACCTAAAGAAGAGCCTTCAGAAAAAGAAATACAAGACCAAATTAAAGCAACACTTGCCCGCTTGAGCGGTGCAGGTAAGTCAGGCAAATTTGCGCAACGCGCTAAATTCCGTCGTCAAAAACGTGATGACGTTGCTGCAAGTGCCGAAGAACTGGCATTAGAGCAGGAACTGCAGTCAAAAGTGTTGAAGGTAACGGAGTTTGTTACCGCAAACGAGCTAGCATCCATGATGGATGTACAAGTTACGCAGATTATTTCGACCTGCATGAGTTTGGGTATGTTCGTGTCCATCAACCAGCGTTTGGATGCGGAAACCTTAACCATAGTGGCCGATGAATTTGGCTACCAGGTTGAGTTTGTAAAACCTGAAGACGAAGAAGCTAACCTGGATACACCGGACGAACCGGGAGATCTGTTGCCACGTGCGCCTATCGTAACTATCATGGGTCACGTCGATCACGGTAAAACATCCTTGCTCGACTTTATCCGCAAAACCAATGTAATTGCAGGTGAGGCAGGCGGTATTACCCAGCACATCGGTGCTTACGAGGTGACATTGCCGGATGACAAAGGGAAAATAACATTCCTGGATACACCGGGTCACGAAGCGTTTACAGCGATGCGTGCCAGGGGTGCCCAGGTAACCGATATTGTAATTATAGTTATTGCTGCTGATGATAGTGTGATGCCGCAAACCCGTGAGGCTATTAACCACGCGCAGGCTGCCGGTGCACCTATTATTTTCGCATTTAATAAAATGGATCGCCCCGGCGCTAATGCAGATAAGATACGTGAGCAGTTATCAACCATGAACATATTGGTTGAAGAATGGGGTGGTAAGTATCAATCGCAGGAAATATCAGCCAAAACTGGTTTAAATGTAGATAAGTTGCTGGAAAAAGTATTGCTTGAAGCAGAATTGCTTGAACTAACAGCTAATCCGGACAAACGTGCAGTAGGTACAGTTATAGAAGCCGCTTTGGATAAAGGCCGTGGTATTGTAACCACTGTATTGGTACAAGCCGGTATGCTGAAAGTAGGCGACCCTATTTTGGCGGGCTGCTACAGTGGTCGTGTAAAAGCATTGACCAATGAGCGTGGACAACGTGTAGAGTTTGCTGGTCCTTCCACACCGGTACAGGTGCTGGGTATGCAGGGTGCGCCAACTGCAGGTGATAAGTTCAATGCAATGGGAAGCGAAGTTGAGGCACGTGAGATTGCTAATAAACGTATGCAATTGCAGCGTGAACAAGGCCTGCGTACGCAGAAACATATCACACTGGATGAGATTGGCCGCCGTTTGGCTGTGGGTAACTTTAAAGAGTTGAACATTATAGTTAAAGGTGACGTGGATGGCTCAATCGAAGCGTTGTCAGACTCTTTACTGAAGCTTTCTACCGAGCAGATACAGGTGAATATCATATCAAAAGCAGTTGGTCAGATCTCCGAATCAGATGTATTGCTGGCTTCGGCATCAGATGCGATCATCATCGGTTTCCAGGTACGCCCTTCACCAGGTGCGCGTAAGCTGGCTGAGCAGGAACAGATCGATATCAGGCTTTACTCGATCATTTACGATGCGATAAACGAGATCAAGGCGGCAATGGAAGGCATGCTTGCTCCTACTTTTGAAGAGAAGATTGTTGCGAACGTTGAGATCCGCGAAACCTTCAAGATCAGCAAGGTAGGTACCATCGCAGGCTGTATGGTGCTGGATGGTAAGATCACGCGTAATAGCAAAATCCGTATCATTCGTGAAGGCGTAGTAATCTACACCGGTGAACTTGCTTCATTGAAACGCTTTAAAGATGATGTGAAGGAAGTAAACGCAGGTTATGAGTGCGGTTTGAATATCCAAAACTTCAATAATATCGAAATCGGTGATATTGTTGAGGCCTATGAAATAGTAGAAGTTAAGCGTAAGCTATAATAGCTTTTCTTATAAGAATTAAAGGCTCTCTGGTAATCCAGAGAGCCTTTTTATTTAACGATGCCTTTTAATTCTGTGGTGGTGGTTTGGTTTTATGCTGTGGTGTCTTTTGTGGTGGGGCACCTGCTGTGCATTTACCACCTGATAGCCAAATGTTGCGAGCAAAATGATCACCAATACCCTTAAAGCTTTCATAAATATTAGGTTTAAAATTCGATTTAAAGCATAATTAAATATAATATAAACAATTCATTCTTAGACGAACCGCCGGGACAAATTATTGTGTATTACGAAAATACTTGGCTTATCGTAACAAGGTTAATACAAACAAGACAAATTAGTATGTATTTGAACTAAAAATTTGGTTTATAACTAAAGGGTTGGTAAATTCCTTGCAATTTGCCTAATCAATGTGTAAACTAATTATTAAATGAAGAAACATATCCTACGAATACACTTTCTATGTTTTTTAAGCACTTTTTTTATTAGCAGATCATTTGGTCAGACAATATCTGCTGATAGCGGTAATTTACAGCAAACAGTTTCTCATTTTTATAAAGTTGTTGGTGAGGGGTCCAGATTATACAATGGTCATGAATACCCACCTTATGATCCTCAAATAAAAAATAGTGCACTTTTTCCTTACGACGCGAAAACATGGGCTCCTGGTGATATTAACTACGATGGCGTTGAGTACAGGAATGTACCCATGATGTATGATGTTTACAAAGACGAAGTGGTTGTGCTTTTGTATAACAAGTTTTCGATGTTTGCTTTATTGAGCAACCGGGTACATGATTTTACCTTTTCGAATCATCATTTTATCAGGCTCGATGCTGATCAAATTAGCAATAATCAGTTGGACCTGACGGCAGGATTTTATGAACAACTGTATGCCGGAAAAACAGAAATACTTGCCAGAAGAATTAAGGCTATTCAAACCACAACAAATGTATCGGCCTCTCCCGAAACATACTTTTATGAGAGGAATGATTATTATCTGAAGAAGGGTAATACGTATCATAAGATTAGCAGTAAAGGGTCGATTTTAAAAATCTTGAAAGATAAGAAAAGTGAACTTCAGAAATATCTTAAACAAAATGATATCAATTATGGGGATAACCCGGAAAACGCAATGGCTAGAATAGCGTCATATTATGATCGTTTAACCAATTAACATTTTGTGTTTTAGTAATAAGTTCCATTGTAAATGACAAAAACAGGCTGAAAAGCTAAATATTATAAAAGCCACTATTCACCAGTTATTCTAATGAAGAAAATTTGCCTTTTAGGCTTGTGTATTTTTGCTTTCTTTAAAATGGTAAACGCCCAGGATAAGGAAGAAAAATTAATAAGTGTCGACTTCCATTCGACCGGGATCCAGCAATTTACTGATGACCTGCAGTCAAAAACCGGATACCATTTTTATTACGAGCGGGCACAATTTGATAGTCTGAAAGTTACCCTGCAAGTGACTAACAGGACGCTTTCGGCAATTTTATATATGGTATTTGATAAAACAGAATACCATTTTTCAATATTTGATCAGAATGTTTTTTTAACTAAAGGGCGCGAAATGCGACCCAACCTGGCTGCAGGTTTTTTTACTCCTGCACCCAACGCAATGCAAGCTCCAACGACGCTTGTAGATTACTCAGAGGAGAAGACGGTCAAAGTAGCAGAAGCGACGACGGAGAACAAGTTGTATGAGATCGGCTTAAGGACCAGCAATCTGAAAGGGACAGCGAACCTGGCAGGTTATGTAAAAAATGCCAAATCGGGCGAGGGATTAATTGGAGCAAGTATTTATAATCCGGATACCAAAATCGGTATCGCCACCGACCAGTTCGGTTATTATTCGCTTACCTTGCCTAAAGGAAGGCAGACGCTTGTGATAAAAGGATTGGGGATGAAAGATACACGGAGAAAGATCGTGCTGTATTCGGATGGGAAGCTGAACATCGAGATGCAGGAACAGGTGACCTCGTTAAAAGAAGTAAAGATTTCGGCAGAAAAGGTAGCTAATGTACGTAGCGTAGAGATGGGGGTGAATAAGTTGGATATTAAAAGTATTAAGCAGATCCCTACAGCTTTTGGTGAGGCCGATGTGCTCAGGGTGGTGCTTACTTTGCCCGGCGTACAATCCGTAGGCGAAGCTACCACTGGCTTTAATGTCAGAGGAGGCTCTGCCGACCAGAATTTGATCCTGCTGAATGATGCCACAATCTATAATCCATCACACTTCTTCGGATTTTTCTCAGCCTTTAACCCGGATATTGTAAAGAATATTGAATTATATAAAAGCACGATACCTGAGAAATATGGGGGCAGGCTATCCTCAGTACTGGATGTAAGCGATAGAGAGGGCAATAAGAAGAAATTTACAGGAACAGCGGGTATAGGTTTGCTCACCAGCAGGCTGAATGTGGAAGGGCCAATTATTAAAGATAAAACCTCGTTTATCTTTGGCGCAAGGACGACCTATTCCGACTGGCTGCTAAAGTTACTGCCCGAGGCCTACAAACACAGTTCGGCTTCTTTCTATGACGGCAACTTTGAGATCACTCATCAGATTAATGACAAAAACAGCTTATACCTGACTACATACCTGAGCCAGGACAAATTCCGCCTAAATAGTGATACCGCTTACGGCTATAGTAATAAAAACGCCAATATTAAGTGGAAACACAGTTACAACAATAAATTGTATAGCGTATTTATGACCGGTGTAGACGATTACCAATATGATGTATCCAGCTCGGCCAACCCGGTGAATGCCTATAAACTGAAATTCGCTGTAAGGCAATATGATCTGAAGGCAGATTTTAATTATTACCTGAATCCAAAAAACACAATAAACTTCGGGTTAAGCTCGATCTACTATAAGTTGAACCCGGGCGACAATGAACCAAACAGCCCTAAATCTCTGCTGACCCCCGACCGCGTTCCAATGGAACAAGCGTTGGAGAGTGCACTATATTTAGGCGACAAATACGACATCACCCCGAAATTCTCAGTAAGTGCGGGAATCAGATACTCATTATATGCTTATTTGGGTCCGCAGACCGTTGACCACTATGCACCGAACTTGCCAAAAGAAGCAGTAAATATTATAGACAGTACGACCTATAGCAAAAACAAGGTGATCAACACCTACCAGGGACCCGAGATTAGGCTATCCGCCAGATATACGATGGGCGACAATACTTCGTTAAAGGCATCATTCAATACCCTGAGACAATACATCCATTTATTATCTAATACGACAGCAATATCGCCGACTGATACCTATAAATTGAGCGACCCGAATATCAAGCCACAATTTGGTAAACAGGCATCGCTGGGTTTGTATCATAATAATCAATCGAATACCATAGAGATGTCAGTAGAAGGGTATTACAAATGGATCAGTGATTACCTGGATTACAAGAGCGGTGCAACACTCATATTGAATCACCATATTGAACGAGATGTGTTGGAAACCCATGGCAAAGCCTATGGAATAGAATTCCTTGTGAAGAAGACCGCAGGTAAATTAAATGGTTGGGTGAGCTATACTTATTCAAGGACTTTCCTGAGACAAAGCGATCCGAATGCCGGTGAGCTGATCAACGACGGGGCTTACTATCCGGCCAATTATGACAAACCCCACGCAGTAAATTTTAACGGCAATTACAGATTTAGCCACAGATTTAGCGTTTCTCTTGACATGACCTATAGTACCGGCCGTCCAATTACATTGCCAATAGCTAAATATGAATACGCCGGATCAGAGAGGGTATTCTACTCAGACAGGAATGTATACCGTATACCTGATTATTTCAGGACAGATTTTTCGATGAATATTGAAGGTAACCATAAAGTGCATCAACTAACCCACAACTCATGGACGATAGGTGTATACAATCTTACAGGACGGGCCAATGCATATTCAACCTTCTTTAGTGAGCAGGGAGGGGCAATCAATGGCTATCAACTTTCAATATTCTCAAAGCCGATTCCATTTATTAATTATAATATAAGGTTCTAAGTGATGAAATGTCTTTATTTTTATATAATCGTTTTGCTTACAATTATAGCTGTAAGCTGTAAAAAACCTTATAATCCCAAACTCCCTGCTGTGCAAAGTAATTACCTTGTAGTTGAGGGGGTAATTAATAGCGGGCAAGATTCTACAGTTTTCCATTTGAGCAGAACAGTAGCTTTAACGGATTCAACAAAAACAACTCCGGAATGGGGTGCCCAGGTCATTATTGAAAGTGATCAAAACGCTACTTATCCGTTGCAGGAACTAGGGAATGGCAAATATGCATCGTCCTATTTAAATCTTCCGGTATCCAACAAATACCGTTTACATATCAAAACACAATCCGGTAAGGAGTATATTTCAGATTACGAGCCTGTAAAAACCACTCCCGCTATTGATAGTGTAGGATTTATTCAACAGGCTAATGGAATACAATTATATGTGAATACGCACGATCCGAACAATGGTACGCGTTATTATCGTTGGGATTATACAGAAACATGGAATTTTCATGCTAAGTACGAGACTGGGTATATTACTGACGGTACCGAACTGCATATTCGTACGAATGCACAGCAGATTTTCACTTGTTTTACAAATCATATCTCAAATGATATAGTATTGGCCTCATCGGCTAAATTGACAAACGATGTAATTTACCAGAGCCCACTAACCCAGGTTTCGTCAACATCTGAAAAATTGGAAACCAAATACAGTATTTTGGTGAAACAATATGCTTTGACTAAGGAAGAGTATAGTTTTTGGCAAAACCTTAAAAAGAACACTGAACAATTAGGCAGTATTTTCGATGCGCAGCCATCCGAGGTACCCGGGAATATTCATTGCGTCACCGATCCGTCAGAGCCAGTTCTGGGTTATGTTGGAGTTACTAACATTCAGCAAAAAAGGATATTTATCAGTAATGATCAACTACCATCAACATGGCGAATACCTTATCCATATCAGTGCGACTTAGATAGTTTGTTTCTTCATTCTTTCACAGGTCAAAATCAGGTGGCTTCGTTTTTAATTCCACTTGGAAGCAGGCAGTTTGCTATTAGGCCTTTTATTGATCAACGGGGGAATTTGCTTGGCTACCTGTCTACTGATGCAGAATGTGCTGATTGTACAATAAGGGGTACAACTACCATACCATCATTTTGGAAATAAAGAAATAATGAGTAATACATTGTTTGGTTGGCTAAACTATAAGATATAAAATAATGGTAATCTTATTCAGAAATATAATATGTAGTCTTTTGCTGGTAATATTCGCCACATTAAACTCACAGGCTCAGCTGTTGAACGAGGTGCAGAGCAGTTTTAAAAACTATAGCCAGGATGCTCCGCAGGAAAAAGTATTCGTTCATTCGGACAAAGGAGCCTACCTTACTGGTGAGATACTTTGGTTTAAAGTATACGTTGTGGATGGCAGCTACCATAAACCATTTGATTTGAGCAAAGTTGCTTATGTTGAAATTCTGGATGATGCACTGAACCCGGTAATGCAGGCGAAGGTGGAGCTCCGTAAAGGAGCAGGTAGCGGATCGTTATATATACCGGTAACGTTAAATAATGGTAATTACCATTTGCGGGCGTATACCAACTGGATGAAGAATTTTAGTCCTGACTTTTATTTTGATAAAAAGATTACCATCGTAAACCCACAAAGGGCCCCTGTTTTAGCGAAAATAAATACATCGGATTTTGATATCCAGTTCTTTCCCGAAGGAGGCGACCTGGTAAATGGGTTAACCAGCAAGGTAGGTTTTAAAGCCGTTAATAAAAGTGGTAAGGGTATTGATTTTACCGGAGTGGTGCTCGATCAAAAAAATGATACCGTTGTAAAATTCCAGTCCCTGAAATTTGGCATGGGACATTTTTCATTTACACCTGCTGCCGGTAATACTTACAAAGCATTGGTTAAGGCCGGCGGTATATCTGTAGCAAAAGACCTGCCGTCAGTAAATGAAAAAGGATATGTAATGACCTTGGCCGACAACGGCTCAGATAAAATACAGGTAACGGTGAATTGCAACGTTGTTAGCCCTGATGGGTCAGTTTATCTGTTTGCACACACCAGGCGGGTTGTCAAGGTAGCACAAAGGGCCCCGGTAATAAATGGCACAGCCACATTCGTTTTTAACAGAACAGCCCTGGGAGAGGGTATATCGCATTTGACGATTTTTGATGGTGACAGGCGTCCGATATGTGAGCGGCTGTATTTTAAACGGCCTGTTGAAAGACTGAACATAGATGCAGCTCCTGACCAGCAGAATTATGGTAGCCGGAAAAAAATAAACATTTTACTTGATACTAAAAACCAATCGGGAAAGCTTTTAGAGGCCAATTTATCCATGTCAGTATATCGTCTGGATGCTTATCAAACTCTGGAACCAGGCGACATATCAAGCTATTTTTGGTTAGGTTCCGATTTACGGGGAAATATAGAATCACCAGAATATTATGTTCGGAATAATTCAGCAGAGGCTGCAGAAGCAACAGATAACCTGATGCTTACACAAGGCTGGCGTCGTTTTCAGTGGAGTGATGTGTTGAACAATAAACGGGCATCATTTAGTTTCTTGCCAGAGTATAATGGTCATCTTGTTGCCGGCAAGATCATCAATACTGAAACTAATACACCTGCATTTGACGTGATTGCTTATTTTTCTGTACCTGGAAAAAGGGTACAATTGTTTACGGCAAAAAGCGATACTTTCGGACACATTTTATTTAATACCAAAGATTTGTATGGCCCTGGTGAAATCGTTATTCAGACCGACTCGCACCGTGACACAACCTATCATATAGATATCCAAAATCCTTTTTCCGAACAGTTTTCAAAGACACCCTTGCCCCCGTTCGAACTTACTGCGGATATGCAAAATCCCCTCGGGCTGCAAAATGTAGCTATGCAGGTGCAAAATATTTATGCCGGAAGTAAGACTAAACAATTTTATGAGCCTTACCTAGATAGTGCCGGTTTTTATGGAAAACCTGATAAGGTTTACAGGCTTGATGATTATACCCGGTTTACCACAATGGAAGAAGTTTTGCGCGAGTATATCAGAGAAGTAAACGTGTTCCATCCGCGTAAAACATTTCAGATAAGAATAATAGGTGACAAAGGCTTTTTGGACGGTGATCCGCTGGTGATGCTTGACGGGGTACCCATATTTGATATGAACAAGGTAATGGCCATTGATCCATTAAAAATAAAAAGGCTTGACGTAATTAAAGACAGGTATTTTTGGGGGCCGACTGATGCGGAAGGCATATTAAGCTATGCGAGCTACAAATCTGATCTGGCCGGTGTGGAGGTAGACCCGCATGCTGTCGTTATGGATTACGAGGGAATGCAATCGCAAAGGCTATTTTATTCACCGGTTTATGATACCGATGCACAGGCTTCAAGCCATACACCCGATTTCAGAAACCTGCTATATTGGGCGCCAACGATAGAAACCAATATATCAGGCAAAAATCAAATATCATTTTATACATCTGATGAAGAAGGTAAATATGTTGCTGTTATACAGGGCATGACAGCAGATGGTGAGTCAGGTAGTCAAACGTTTACTTTTGATGTAAAAAAATAATGAGCGCCGACTTCGCTATGCATAATATTTAGGCTTATTTAAAAGCCGGGCATGGGTATACTTTTCGGTTCTCACCCATTATTAATTGCTGGTTGTCTTTATAATATGCGCTTGTGATATCTTTAAGCGAGTCTTTGGTTGGGTAAGAAATACCAACCATGCCTGTTAAAGAATAAATAAGATTCTGTGACGAAACCCTGGCATCTTTGTGCTGCAATAAGTTTATGATTTTTTGCGGGAATTTTGCTTGCAATTTGGCTGAATACCATATAAAAAAAGGCACATGTGCGACATATTTAGTTGGGGGCGATCCCTGGTGATGCGAAGTTAACCCTCTGCCGTCATCCATCAGATCTTCGCCATGATCGGAAATGTAGGTGACCGATGAGAATGCGTTTTGTTTGTTTACCAGTTTAATCACACTATCAATTACGGCATCGGTATAACGTATGCTATTATCATAGCTGTTGATCAGTATATTTTTAGATTTCTGGTCAGTCATTTTTGTAGTAATCGATTTATTGCTTGGCTTAAACACATCAAACTGGCCGGGATACCTTGCACTATAACTGTAATGACTGCCCAATCCATGTATAATTATAAATTTTTTATCTCCAGGCTGGTTCAATAATTTCTTCAGGGTATCTACCAACTGCATATCCATAACCACATTTTTAGTGGACCGGAAATCAGTCAATAAATAATAATCCTTTTGCGACTCCAATGAATGTACTTTGAAATATCCTAAATAATCTGTCTGATTGGTGATCCAGTAAGACTGGAACCCCGCTTCGTTGAAGGCACCGGTGATCCCTTTGCGATGAAAGTTCGATTGGTAATTGTCAGCGCCAACTCCGGTCAAAAGCAAAGGTACTGCCCATTCTGTCATAAACCCGCCGGATGCCACATTGCTATAGGATACAAGACTTTCCCTTTTCGATAAATTGGGAGATGTATTTCTGGAATAACCATTGATTCCCCAATGGTCATAGCGGCTGCTTTCACCAATAATTAATACATGGATCTGCTTATCTTTAATAGAAGCATCCTGCTCGCTATGAAAACTGAAGTTTTTCCGCTCGTTTTGACCTTGCCTGACGAATTTATCCTGGTATAAGACATTTTCAATACCGCTTACGACATTTCCCGGAAAAATATCATATAGCGCATCTTTTATATTTTCAGAATAGCTTACGCTGTGGTCGTAAATAGGCAACGGCGATATAGCCAATGCCATTAATGAAAAAGAAGAAACGTAAATTGTCTTTTTTGTATCAATTGTGTGCGGAACCCTGCGATACAACAAATAAAGAACAAACAGGTATATCACCAGAAAGATGATCAGCACTGCTAAATAATTTCGCAGTAGTTCAAGGGCTTCATGCCGATTGGTGTTCATGATCATCAAAATGGTTGCTTCTGACATTTCTGAATGGAAGTATAGAATATAGGCCAGGTTAAATGGAACGAGCAAAAGAACGGGTATAAGAAATATTAAATAAAGCCTTAGGTGCTTCCTGAACAGAAAAAGGGGTAAAAGAAAGATCAGCATCCCGAATGCAAACGTAAATATGCCCTTCATAAACTGATGGCGCAGGATATTGAAGAGTAATTCGGAAAACGGAATTACTGATATGATTAATAAAAATGATATAAGAGACGAGGTATTCCCTCTTGTAAATAATCTGGTTATAACTGGCCTCATGTTATAGTAACATTAATATAGTGTTAATTATATGTAAATAAACTGTAGTTATTCTGAAGAATACGGAGGAATAACCAGGATGGTGGCTTTGAAAAACTTGCTTGATAAACAAGAAATTGTAATAAAATGGATACAAACCGATGGTGCGGTTAACCGGGCTATACTATTTGTGTTAAATACACGTAAATAGTCAATCTAATGGGCGTTTTGAGAAAGATTAGAATTGCATTAGAACGTATCTGAGACTAAACTGTGACCGTATTTTGAGGTCTAATGAGCAAATAAAAAATATAAGGATCGCAAATTCCATTTTCTAAAAGATCATGAAAAAGTTATTTAAATATGTTTCCCTCTTTGCACTGGCCGGATTCCTATCCCTGACAATAGTTTCTAACGCTAATGCCCAGCGTGGTTTCCGGAGCGGCGGTGTCCGGGTTGCTGTAGGTGGAAGCTTTGGCGGCGGTACCGGATTCCGCAGTGGCGTTGGTTTGGGCTTCCGCACGGGTGTTTTTGGCGGTGGATATCATGTTTACCCGGGTATGGGGTTCCGTATAGCCGTTTTGCCATATGGCTATTACCCGTTTTATTGGGGCTCTGACCTATATTATTATTATGGCGGTGTATTTTATAGGCCGTATGATGGCGGCGGGTATGAGGTAACCGTACCGCCTGTTGGCGCTGAAGTACCGGGCTTGCCAAGAGGCGCCGGCTCTATAATGATAAACGGTCAACAGTTCTACGAGTTTAATGGTGTTTATTACCAAGCCGTTGTAAATGATAAAGGCAAAACAGTTTATGTAATTGCTGGTAAAAATGGTGTATTAAATACTGATGGTAGCGACGGTAGTGTTGATAATCCTCCCGCTCCACAAGTTGGTGATGTTATAAACCGGTTGCCCGATAATTGTCGCAAAGTAAAACTGAACGGTAAGAAATATTTTGTATCGCCTGACGGCATTTACTACGAGGAATTTACTGATGCCAATAATATGCGGACGTATAGAATTGCCAGCATACCAATGGACGACGAAAAGCAAAATTAAATCATCTGCCTATATACCATGAGCCCGGTTTGACCGGGCTTTTTTGTTTATGGCCCCGGCCCCTAATTTAATCGGCACACAAATAAACCTTTCTTATCGTTTATAGTCTATAAGTCATTATACTTAGGAAAAGAGATTATGAAAAGATGGTTTAAATATATGTCGGCTCTTGCACTTACAGGATTGCTGACAGTTAGCCTGATCGCAACAGCGAGTGCACAACATCGCGGTGGCGGTGGCCACGGCGGCGGATTTCACAGCGGTGGCGGTGGTGCATTCCACGGCGGCAGTGGTTTTCATAACGGAGGATCTGGCGGGGGTGGCTTCCGTGGAGGAAATGGCTTCCACGGTGGTGGCGGCTTTCGCGGAGGAAGTGGTTTCCACAACAATGGGGGATTTCGTGGCGGTAGCGCCTTCCGTAACGGCGGTGGTTTTCGAGGAAATGCGGGCGTTCGTGGAGGTTCAGCTTACCGCGGTGGTTCATTTGCCAGACCTGGCATGGGTTATCGTGGCCGGGTTGGCGTGAATGCTTACCGTGGCGGAGGATATCGCGGTGCGTATGGTTACCGCGGAGGTTACGGATATCGTGGTGGGTACCGTGGAACTTATTATCACGGCGGTCGTTACTACGGGGCTTACAATGGCGGTTTCTATCGTGGTCATTACTATGGTTATCACGGTTATTATGGTCCCGGCTTCCGTTTTGGTTTTGGATGGGGATACCCACATATCGGTTTGTACTTTGGAGTATTACCTGGGGGCTATTATCCTTTTTACTGGGACTCGTACCCATATTACTACTATGGCGGTACATTCTACAGGCCATACAATGGCGGATATGAAGTGGTAGTGCCACCTATTGGTGCTGCGGTTCCTTCCCTGCCTTCAGGTGCTGAACAAATCACCATTGATGGCGTACTTTATTATGAATATAACGGAGTATACTACGAACAGAGCCAGGACGAAAATGGCCGAACCATATATGTGGTTGCCGGTAAGGACGGTGTGCTCAATACCGAAAACGCTGATGCGAATGCAAGCCCGGAAGTTGAACAGCCATTATCGGAAAATGATGATCCTATTATGGACAATAGTGGTACTGACAAAGGTAATAACACTACTTATGCACCTAATGTTAAGGTTGGCGACATTGTAGATCAATTACCGGAAGATTGTCGCAAGGTTACCCTGAACAACAAAAAGTTCTATGTGTCGCCTGATAATATTTTTTATGAAGAATTTAAAGATGCTGATGGTACCGGATTTCGTGTTGCAAGCGTACCATGAGCGAATGATTGATTGATTGTCAAACATGTCTAAATGGAAGGCTCCCGATTTATCGGGGGCTTTTTTGCTGTTTTTGGACGTCCTTAAAAGAGGTCAATTTATTTGATTTTAAGTCGTTTTTGATTGCTGAGAATGATCATCCCCTGCTATTTAGACCGTTGGCATCGGCTTTGACATATTTAGGTGAACATACTTTAAGAAATGAACCTGAATCGCAGCATATTTTCCTGCTTAATCGTTTATCTGCTTATTCTGATCTCTGCTTGCCACACCCGGAACAAAACACAAAAGGGTGCTGCCATTGGTGCAGGAACAGGAGGGATAGTGGGTGGTTTTATAGGCAAATCTGCCGGTAATACCGCCTTGGGTACTATAATCGGTGGCGCTGTCGGCGGAACGGCCGGAGCCTTTATAGGCAACAATATGGATAAGCAGGCGAATGAACTTAAGAATTCAATACCGGGCGCCACAGTAACCCGACAAGGCGAAGGCATCATTGTTAATTTCGACTCAGGGATTTTATTTGACGCTGGTAAAGCAGATATAAAAGCAGCCGCCCAAACAAATCTTCAAAACCTTGCAACCTCACTTGGAAAAAATCTAGAAACAGATATACTGATCATCGGGCATACCGACAATACCGGCGACGGGAAAAACAACATTGATCTATCTGTTCAGCGGGCTGCTGCGGTCAAGAATTACCTTGTATCAAATGAAGTTAAAGCATCGCGCTTAAAAATTGATGGAAAAGGTTCAACCGAGCCAATTGCTGATAATAATACAACAGCGGGCCGGACCCTGAACCGCCGGGTAGAAATCGTAATCGTAGCCAATAATAAGATGAAGAAGCAGGCAGAATCGGAAGAAAAATAGCAGGCATTTTAAAATAAAACACCGAATTACGAATATCAATGCTGAAGTGGTGATTCGGTATTCGACGTTCAAAATGATGAATAATTAAGGCAAAATAAAAGCCCCCTCACTCTTGCAGTTTGGGGGCTTTCAACCTAAACCTTATCACAATTAAACCGGCAAGAATGCCAGTTCGCAGTAAGCATTACAATTACTATACCAATAACGATTTGTAAATATCATTTTTCTTTTACACGCCTGAATCGACTTTTTGCAGTGCATCTGCGCTAACACACTGTTTAATTTTCTTTACATTAGTGTTTCCTTTGTAGTACACTTCAAGCCCTGTTATACTTGTTTTGACACAGCTTTTCTGCGTAACCACGCATCAAAAAGAAATAAACCCAGCACAATGTCAAAAAATAAGAAGCCTTCCAATACCGGTTTGCTCAGATAATTTTTTATGTCAGGAAGTCGCAGGTTGTCAGGTAGATGTACTGAAATATTGGCAGACCCTGTGTGTACATTTGATATCGCCAGGATCAGTAAAAGCGCAATGCTGACAATAAAAAACCCTGAAATGCCTTTAATAATCCGTTTATTAATGCCTGCTTTTAACGGCTGCTGTGCATGCTCGGCACGAATGCCTTCCATCACATTATAAGTGAACGCCATAGACGGTTCATCCAGCTCCATTTTAGAAAACTCCTGATTCAGGGCCAGTAGCTCTTTGTATTTGCAGCGGTAAACTTCGTCCTGCGCAATTAATATATCAATGGCTTTCTTCTCCTCATCAGAGCAGATGCCATCAATATAGTTCCAAAGTTTTTCCTCAATCGTGTTCATATCAATTCTTTCACCTCGTGCTTTAAATTATGTTCCAGCTTCTCCTTCAAACGCTGCCGCGCTCTGAATAGTTTAACTTTAACTGTATTCGTCTCAATACCTAATGTCTTGCCTATTTCATCCAGCGACCGTTCGCCCATATAAAAAAGGGTGATGATAGCGGCATCATCAGGCATTAATTGTGCTATAGCCTGGTTCAGGTAATACGACCTCGATTTATTCTCGGCCGAATTGACATCATGCGACGATGAACTATTCTCCAATTGAATATAAGTATTTTCATCGTCAATGGAATCGGTGTCGACCCTTTTCTTACGTAAAAATGTCATCGCCGTTGTATAAACAATGCTATACAACCAAGTACTGAATTTGGACTGCCGTTGGAATGCCGATAGCGAGCGATAAGCTTTAATAAAACAATCCTGGGCAATCTCTTCGGCATCCTCCCGGTTTTTTGCAAAGCGAAGAGCGAGTGTAAAAACAAAACGCTGGTGCCGTTTTACCAGGTCAGCATATGCCGCCTGGTTCCCCGTCAATGTCTGCTCTATCAATTCTATATCCGAAAGCTTGCTTTGCATTGTATACTCCCTCTGACTACCCCTGTGGAGCTTAGGTTACACCTGTTATGTAAATATAATTAGAAATATTAGGAGTGGTGATATGGCAGCGGCAGTTGCAGTAGCAGTCAGGAATTTTCAACATATTAAATAAATTGACTGCCCCTCGCTACTGCCACTGCTACTCAAAAGAAACAATAATTTTTTTTAGAAACATTGTAACCTCCCTGAAAAACACGTCGTCATAGCTTACAAATACACCGTTAGGGTGGTTTGAAAACGTAAAAATTATTAACTTAAAAACATAAACACCATGAATAATTTAGATACACCCGAGTTTGGAATGATGACCGGGATAATTATTTCCCTTGGATTCTTTGCCATGATCTTTGGAATAATTTACCTCTACAAAAGAGAAAGAATGGCAATGATAGAAAGGGGAATGGATCCCCGTAGATACAAACCACAGTCTGCACCCTATCAGACATTAAAGTGGGGGCTATTATTAATAGGTGCCGGTACAGGATTGTTCCTGGCATATTTAATGGACCGCACCGTGTTTAAGAGCATCGAAGACGATAATGTAGCCATTTACTTCGCATTGATAGCAATTTTTGGCGGATTAGGGTTGTTTACCTCTTATCGCATCGAAAAGAAAGAAATGCCAGGTAATGGCGGACAGGAATAATTTTATTTAGGAGCTAAAGGCTTAGAGTTGAAAGGTAAAGGGTTGGTCCCAATATCTTTCACCTTTGTCTTTTAATGGCCTTTCACCTTTCTTCCTTTCCCCTCGACCTAGAGGTACCTCTCCTTAATAAGCTTCAAATGATATTGTTCGTGGCCGGCAGTCATATATACCAACCCTCTTACGGTTGTGGGATTACCGCTTGCTTTGCCGCCGCGTGACAATTGTTCTTCACTCAATGAGCGGAAAAGAAACATATTCGATTCGCGGGTTGCTTTATACTCATCAGCGAGACTTTGTATGCTGCGGCTGTTGAAATCAGTGTTGTTAACATAAATGTCCTGATCAAAACCCGGTAGTTCAACATTGTTTCTCGAGAAGCAAAGTGCACGGTAAGCGAAAGTGCGCTCTGTATCTATCATATGGCCTAATACCTGTTTCAGCGTCCATTTACCTTCGGCATAGGCATGCATAGCCTGCTCTTCGCTCAGACTGTGGAACAGATCATAGGTGACTTGCTTTGTGTTTTCAAGCAATTCCAGAACATTTTCGTCGGGAACTGACCCAACGTATGCCTGGGCAAATGCAGGGTATTCATTAGACTGTGGTCGGTATATCATGGGTTAAGCTTTTTAATACTATACGGAAGGTGGTGCCTTTGCCAAGCTCGGAGTCTTTAACAAATATCTGCCCGTCATGGTAATTCTCTACCATGCGTTTGGTAAGCGAGAGGCCTAAACCCCACCCTCTTTTTCTTGTGGTATAGCCGGGTTGGAAAACGGTATCAAACTTGGAGCGTGGAATGCCTTTCCCGGTATCAGTAATATCGATATAAACCTGTTTTTTAGTTTTGCTACCTGATATTTCGACTTTAATATTCCCGGTATTTTCAATGGCATTTACAGCATTTTTTAGCAGATTTTCTAATACCCAGTCGAACAACGGTATGTTTAATCCTGCACGCAAATAGGGGTTGCCATGAATTTCAAAATTGATCTTATTGCTCACCCGGATCTTGAAGTAATCGACAAAGTCTTTGATCACATCGTAAACGGGGTACTCTTCCATCACCGGCTTCGATCCGATCTTTGAGAACCTATCGGCCACTATTTCCAGCCGTTTGATATCGTTTTCCATTTCAGCGATCAGCGGATCATCTTCGGCGTTAAACTTCTCCTTCATCAATTCAACCCAGGCCATCAGTGAGGATATCGGCGTACCCAGCTGGTGGGCAGTTTCCTTAGCGAGCCCTACCCAAACCTGGTTTTGTTCTGATTTACGTGATGTGTTGAACGCAGTATAAGCCACCAAAAGAAAAATAGCGATAACTGACAATTGTATGTAAGGGAAAACTTTTAATTGTGTCAGCACGAACGAATCTTCATAGTAAACATACCAGTTAGCGCCAAATACTTTGAGGCGGATAGGCTCATGCTGCGCTTTCATGCTCTCTAATACAGCCTTAAAATACTCCGGATCGTATGTTTTTTTGGTTTTTACCCCGGGCACATCGGGTATTTTTATGTAAGTTTTGGTTGAATCCAAACCTTTTGTTGTAATGAATTCTGCCTTATCATCTACAATAATAGCAGGAACGGTTAAACTATCGCGAACAGTAAACACATAGTTCAGGAAATCATTATCATCAGAAGAGGTGATCTGCTTAATACTTAACGCCCACATTTCGGCACGTGTGCGCTCTGCTTTTTTGATGCTTTTAACCAGGTAACCGGTATAGAATAAAGATCCGCTGGCTATAACCACCGCAAAGGCGAGCAACGAGTATTTCCAGCGTTTTCTTTGTTGGTATGGGTTCATGTATGAGAATAAGCAAATTAAATAAAAAGTTGCGAGTTCTGAGTTTTAAGTAGTGAGTAAAAAAGCTGACTCAGATATAACTCAATACTTACAACTCTAAACTTAAAACTTAATTATCTTTGCCGCAGAATGTCAGATAAAAAAGTAAGAGTAAGATTTGCCCCAAGCCCCACCGGGGGGCTTCACCTGGGAGGTGTGCGTACTGTATTGTTCAACTATCTTTTTGCCAAGCAGCATAAAGGAGATTTCGTGCTTCGTATTGAGGATACCGATCAGAGCCGTTATGTAAAGGGTGCTGAGGAATACATTCTGGAATGCCTTAAATGGTGCGGACTTACTCCTGACGAAAGCCCTATTGCTGGCGGACACTATGCTCCTTACCGCCAGAGTGAGCGTAAATCTATCTATCGCGAATATGCAGAGCGTTTGGTGGGGCAGGGTCATGCTTATTATGCATTTGACACAACTGAAGAGTTGGAGCGCAACCGTCGTGAGATACCTAATTTTCAATACGGGCATGCTTACCGCGACACCTTGCGTAATTCACTGGCAATGCCGTTGCACCAGGTTCAGCAGCTAATAGATGCAGGCGAACCTCACGTGATTCGCATAAAAATGCCTGAAAACGAGCATGTCCATTTTGAGGATATGATACGCGGGCATGTAAGTTTTGATACCGGTCAAAGTGACGATAAAGTGTTATTAAAGGCTGATGGTATGCCAACCTATCATCTTGCTGTAGTAATTGACGATTACCTGATGAAAATAACCCACGCCTTCCGTGGTGAAGAATGGCTGCCATCGGCACCGGTCCATTTGCTGCTTTGGGAATACCTGGGCTGGAAGACAGATATGCCGCGATGGGCACATTTGCCATTGATATTAAAACCTGATGGCCACGGTAAACTGAGCAAGCGCGATGGTGCCCGGTTGGGATTCCCGGTATATGCCATGAGCTGGTTTGACGAAAAGACCGGAGAACTAACACCAGGTTTCCGCGAACTGGGCTTTTTACCCGAAGCATTTTTGAACCTGCTCGTAATGCTGGGCTGGAATGACGGCACCGATAATGAAATATTTACTTTGGACGAACTAATCGAAAAATTCTCTATTGAAAGAGTAAATAAAGCAGGCGCGAAATTCGATTTTGAAAAGGCAAAATGGTTCAATGCGGAGTGGATTAAGAGATCGGAGGCCGGAAGACTGAAATCAGATGTCAAGCAGATTTTAGAAGATAAGGGTATTGTTATCAAAGACGAGGCTTTTCTGCTTACGGTGATTGACCTTGTAAAGGAACGCTGCCCACTGCTGCCTGATTTTTATCAGCAATCCTCCTACTTTTTTGAGCAGCCGAAAGAATACGATCTGAATGCGGTAAAACCTAAATGGACTGACGCTAAAACAGCTTTTTATAAAGCTTTAATCGACATGCTAAATAATAGCGCTGCATCTATTGATGCGACCGTATTTGAAGAACAGTTTAAAAAATTAGCAGAAGAAAAAGCTATCAAAGCAGGTGAACTGATGTTGCCATTCCGTATTATGTTAGTCGGCGGCAAATTTGGTCCGCATGTGTTTGATATTGCTGCTTTATTGGGCAAGGAGGAAACTATCAGTCGAATAGGAAAGGCGCTGGTAGCGTTTACCAGCTAATAGCAACGGGTTCGCCATAAAGTAACATCCCTCCTTTGCCATCGCGGTAGCCAATCCGGATGGCATTTACTTTTTTATCGTCGATCAGTTTTAGCCACTTGCGCGTTTCTAAAGTTGCATTTACGGGAACTTTGAACATTTTATCGATTCCGGATAGTTCAAACAAAAGGTAAAAGGTAATATCTTTGCCATCATATCGATATTTCAGATAGATTGCTTTACCCAGCGTGCGCAGCAAAATATCAGCCCAAAGCTCATTTAATGCCATTAATACGAGCTGATTTACGCCATCCTTGTTAATCATCCGAACACCCTGAATATCTACCTTTATTTCGTTCATTGCCTAAATATACCGTATTGAAATAAAAAAGCAGGGCCGCTCTCACCCGGCCCTGCGATGGATAGATAGGTTTAGGTTGTGTTAACGTGTGCGGATTTGTATTAATGACTCCGGCTTTGGACCATCTTATTATCAGTTAATAGTCCTCGTTCACGATGGCCCTGGCCCGAAGTCGTATCTCAATACCCCTAATACTTATCAAAATTCAATTAGTGCAAACTAATTTTAACTATAAGATGCAGGAGAATTCGTATTTCCATAAGCGAATGAAAAATTTTATTTTGCCGGCCTGAAATGAGCTTCTTTAGCAAACCAGTTAAAACCAACGATACTGACGACGAAGTGCAACTGAATAATTACCGCAAAAGCGGTGATGTGGCGGTATTGGGTAAATTGTTTGAACAATACGTAACTTTAATATATGGTGTTTGCTTAAAATACCTGAAGGACGAAGAAGACGCCAAAGATGCCGTAATGGGCATTTTTGAAGAACTGATTATAAAAGTAAAACAGCACGAAATTAAACAATTCAGAAGCTGGGTTTATGTACTAAGCCGGAACTATTGCCTGATGAAATTGAGAGCCGGGAAGCGGGTTGAAGAAATTTCTTTGGATGAAGTTGTGGAATTTACACCCTTTTTGCATCCTGAAGAAAGCAATAGAGAAGAAGCTATGAAAGCTTTGGAACGCTGCATGGAGAAATTGAACCCCACGCAGAAACAAAGCATCGACTTGTTTTATTTAAAAGAGAAATGTTACAAAGAAATAGCCGAAATAACCGGTTTTACTTTGAAAGACGTGAAAAGTTACATTCAGAACGGAAAGCGTAACCTGAAAATATGTTTGGAGAGAAATAGTGGATAGAGTGGACGACATAATTCAAGTCAGGAAGTACCTTAACGGGGAACTTAACGCCCGTGCTATGCACGAGCTGGAACGCCGCGCCCTGGATGATCCATTCCTCGCGGATGCATTGGAAGGATTTGAACATGCGTCTGCTGATCAGCAAGCTAATCTGGCTGAACTCACCAATCGCTTGCATCAGCGAACCGAAAAGAAGGTAAGAAAAATTATTCCGTGGATACCATTATCGGCTGCTGCATCCATCATAGTAGTATTAGGCGCGGGTATTTGGTTTATTAGCAATCGGAATAGTCAAAGAGATGCTAAGCAGGAGTTAGTTCGAGATGTAATTACTGAAAAAAAGGAAACCCATGTAGCTCCAAATTCAACTATTGCAGCAGATACTCTAAAAGTTCAGAATGATAAAGCGATAGCTCAGACACAAGCGCCAAAGATCAAAGACGCCCGGGAAATCAAAGTAAATCCCAAAACGATTGACCAGGCTGATAAACAGGTAGAATTGAAGGAAACTCCGCCTGCTGTGTCTGATCTTTCTGTGGCAAAAGCTGATGCACCTGTTACAGTCAGCCAATCACCCAATGCAGATATAGCAAGTAGTGGATATGAATACAAATACCTGAGCCCTAAAAAGGATTCACTGGGTGCTAATGATATACTTGTTGGCGATATATCTAAGAAAAAAGCAGGCAAACCCAAAGGCCTGTCAACAACACAAACTTTATTGAAGAGTCGTGCTGATGGGCTAATTGTGAACACCAATGACAATAATACGATTACCGGTACAGTTGTGGGTGATGGTGGGTTGCCGCTGACGGGTGCAACGGTAAAAGTACAGGGTCGCAATTTTGGTGTTGTTACCGACGCTAACGGAAAATTCACACTACAGGATGTTCCTAAAGGGCAAACCCTTTCGGTAAATTATATCGGCTATAGCGGGAAAAAGGTAAAAGCCGACCAGGACTCGATGCGAATCAGCCTTGAGCCTACTGGTAGTTCATTAGCAGAAGTGGTTGTAACGAAGGAAACTGAAACTGCGGCACAAGAGGCCCACCCGCACGATGGCTGGAAGTCTTTTAATGATTACCTGGATAAGAATGCGCAATCACCTGACGGTAAAACCGGGAAGGTAAAAGTATCTTTCGTGGTCTCTTCAAACGGCACTCTTAGCCAGTTTAAAGTAGTGAAAAGCTTGAGCGACGATGCTGATAAGAAAGCTATTTCGTTAATAGGCGCCGGCCCAACCTGGGTAGGTAATACCGATGGTAAAACCAAAGAAGTTACGGTCACTGTAAAGTTTCATTAACGTATATCTTTAAATTTTACAGGATGGGTTCAAACGAAAAAGTGCGATTCGTTTCATCTGTTTAACAACCCGATCAACTAAAAAAACCATATTTTAGCATCCTGGAAGGAATATCACTTTTTATGCTTCAAAAGCTCACCATTAGCAACTATGCTTTAATAGATAACCTGGAAATCAGCTTTGATAAAGGATTGAATATCCTGACCGGTGAGACCGGCGCAGGTAAGTCGATCATACTGGGGGCGCTTTCATTGATACTTGGTCAACGTGCTGAGAGCAGGTATTTTTTTAGTCAGCAAAAAAAATGTGTGATAGAGGGAACGTTCAGCATTAATGGATTTCACTTAAAAAACTTCTTCGAAGAAAATGAGTTGGATTACGAAATAGAAACCATACTCAGGAGAGAGATAACAGCCGATGGAAAATCAAGGGCATTTGTAAACGATACTCCGGTAAACCTGACCGTCCTTAAGCAGTTGGGAGAAAAATTGATCGACATTCATTCGCAGCATGCAACATTAGAAATAAACGACCCGGATTTTCAATTGCTGGTGGTGGACTCGGTATCAGGGCATGGCGAATTGTTGAATGATTATCGCTCCAGTTATCGTGCTTATAAAAAATCTGTTGCTAAACTACAGCAACTGACCGGTGAAAATGATAAGGCAAAATCAGACCTTGATTATTACCAGTTTCAGTTTGATGAACTGGAGAAAGTTAATTTAATTGAAGACGAGCAGGAAAAACTAGAGCAGGAGCTTTATACCCTCAATAATTCAGAGGAGATAAAGCGAAATCTGTTAGGTGCTTATTACCTGATGCAGGACGGGGAAACCGCGGCTTTACTGCAATTACGTGAAGCGGGGCATCATTTATCTACCCTTGAGAAATTTAATCCGGAGATAGCAGAATTACATGAAAGACTGAAAAGCTCCTTAATTGAATTAAGAGATATAGCGTCGGAAATTGAAAATATTGAGCAGCGTACCCATACCGACGAAGCCCGTGCAGTTGAAATAAACGATCGGTTGAGCCTGATGTATAACCTGCAGAAGAAACATCGTGTAAGCACCAATGCCGAATTGTTGCAATTGCAGGAAGAACTCTCGGAAAAAATACAACAGGCGCTTTTTGGTGACGAAGAAATTGAGAAGCTGAAAAAACAAATAGCTGACGAAAAACAGGGACTGGAAAAGTTGGCCGCACAGTTATCCACCAATCGTACTAATGCAATCCCTGATATTGAAAAACAAGTAATAGAGGCTTTAGCTGAAATGGGAATGCCTAATTCGACGCTAAAAATTGAATTATCACCCCTCCCCGACAAAGGCGCAGATTCCCATTTGGGACCGGATGGTTCTGATCAAGTTCGCTTTTTATTCTCTGCCAATAAAGGGCATGCGCTAGCAGAGATGAGCAAAGTGGCCTCTGGCGGTGAACTTTCAAGGTTGATGTTATCGATCAAATCGTTGATAGCCAGGTACACCGCTCTGCCGACTATTATTTTTGACGAGATCGATACAGGTATCTCCGGCGAAGTAGCTAATAAAGTAGGACAGATCATGGAGCGGTTAGCTAGTAATTTGCAAGTAATTTCTATTACCCATTTGCCGCAAATAGCCAGTAAGGGTCAAAGCCACTACTTTGTTTACAAGGATGATGAAAGTGCTACTACCTATACCCGCATCCGCCAACTGGATAAACAGGAACGCGTGGTCGAAATAGCTAAAATGCTGAGCGGAGATAAGCCCGGTGAGAGCGCACTGCAAAATGCCAGGGAGCTTTTAGGAGCTTGAGGTTTTAGATTCACGAAGTACGATTTACGATTTTGAAATAGCCGGCAAGGAGTATGTGCTGAGAATCAATCCAAATTCGTAAATCGTAATTCGTAAATATAATTATAACTTTACCCCTCAATAAAAACCAACCACATTATGGCTTATAACTTACTAAAAGGCAAAAAGGGAATCATATTCGGTGCGCTGAATGAGCAATCCATTGCATGGAAAGTAGCTCAGCGTGCAGTGCAGGAAGGCGCAGAGATTGTTCTGTCAAATTCTCCGCTGGCTCTTCGCATGGGCGAATTGAACAACCTTGCTGCCGAATGCAATGCACCTGTTATTGGTGCTGATGTAACCAGCAATGATGACCTGGAAAACCTGTTTACCAAAACCATAGAACATTTTGGAGGAGGCGTTGATTTTATTCTGCATTCCATCGGTATGAGCGTGAATGTGCGTAAGAACATTCCCTACTACGAAAATAACTACGAATTCACTCATAAAGGCTTTGACATTTCAGCCTTGAGCTTGCACAGGATACTTCAAATTGCCCTGAAGCACGATGCCATCAACGAGTGGGGCTCCGTTTTGGCGCTAAGTTACATCGCTGCTCAGCGCGTATTCCCTGATTATAACGATATGGCCGATAACAAAACCGTGTTAGAAAGCATAGCACGTAACTTTGGTTATTATTATGGCACCAAAAAGAAAGTGCGTATAAATACCATATCACAGTCACCAACCCGCACTACCGCAGGGTCTGGTGTAAAGGGATTCGATGGATTTATTAATTATGCGGAAAAAATGAGTCCGCTTGGTAATGCAACGGCTGATCAGTGTGCCGATTACTGTGTTACAATGTTCTCTGACCTGACTAAAATGGTTACTATGCAGAATTTATTCCACGATGGAGGCTTCTCTTTCACAGGCGTAACACAGGCGGTGATTGAACAGATGGAGAAATAAAGGCTTTAAATATTTACCCAATAAAAAAGGTGTACCGCAATCCGGTACACCTTTTGTTTTTAATACTTTTTTGCAATGATCATTCAGAATACACCAACACAATTTTTACGACTATTGGATCTGTGGGTTTGATAGGCGTCCCTCCATCCGGAGACTGGGCGTAGATACTTACATTGCCGACCGTACCACTATTCCCTGGTCCGTTGTAGGTATAGCTGAAGGCTAAACCGTTGTACACTTCAGGTAATTGCTCGAAAGTAGCACCATTGTCATAAGATACTGATACCACAACACCATCATATTGAGCTGATGCATTATCTAAATCAGGTACGTCAATCGGCACATAATAAGATTTGCCATCGGTATATGCTACCCAGTCGGCGGAAGTGATATTGGCAGTCACAGTTTTATTCAGGTTCGCGACGGGACTAATATACTTCTTAGTACATGAGGATACTGACAATAATATTACTGCACAGCATAAAATAGATAAGAGTTTTTTCATAAATGTTTTTGTTTTTAATGGCTATAAAGCTATCGTGAGTATGTTATTTTTTTGTTGGCCGCTCACGACGGTTTCATAATACTTGTGTGTTCTATTGTTAAGACCAAATTAAGTGAAAAAGGTTTAATGGTTCCTGTTAATTTTTTTAAGCTTATTAACATTTACATCTAAACGCTCTTTCAATATCATTATTACTGTTTTCAAGGTAAAAACGATACAGTACTATAGATTTTTTGTAACACTTGGGGAGTGCCGGGATATAAAACGTGGATTACAATCCCCACATATTGTTTAAACATCTTATATTTAAGTATGGTATTGTTGCGGCACAAACATTGCCTCTGAATAAACGCCGTTTGCCCCACCGGTAATAAAATTTATTAAAAATTTAAAAAAGCAACCTCTACCCCTACGATTACCGTATTAGAAAAACAACTGATTAAACCTTAAACAATGGATCCTTTTAATTCCCAATTTATACTTAAAGAAAAAAGATGGTTGTGGATAGATTATGATAAGGGCATTAGTATTATGCTGGTTGGTTATGGGCATTGCCTCGATTCACTTAATGGTCATGCTGATTTGAGTGCCTATCCCTTTTTTAATTATATCGGCACTTTTCTTTATGGTTTCAGGATGCCATTATTCTTCATTATTTCAGGCTTGCTTATTGGCAAAAGCTTAAATAAAAAAGGCCTTGGCGGCTATATCAGCGATCGCACCAACAATATTTTATTCCCACTTTTGGTATGGGGATTTATAGAAATATCTATGCAAATCCTCGCCGCATCGTATACCAGTTTTACGAGTAATACAACGATTGGGCCTTCCAGATACCTGATGCTATTGCTCGATCCAAGGCAAACAGGGCACTTCTGGTACCTGAACGCATTGTTCTTTATAGGTGTGATCTATGCCTTTGTTAAGTCGGTCTTAAAGCTTAAGCCGGCGTTTCATGTCGTGCTGGGCTTTATTTTCTTTTGCATATCGGCTTATATCCGCATCAATAATATTAATGCCTGGTTATTGACCGACGTACTTGAGTACTATTTCTTCTTCTCGCTGGGCGATCTGATATCGCACATTATGCTGGATGAAAATAATATCAGGCGTTTTTCATCATGGAAAATATTTTTCCCGATGCTGGTCGTATTTTTAACTACTCAGTATTTCGCGACTAAAGTGAACCAGGAACCGAGCCAATGGGGAAATGATTTACTGGAAAACAAAATGCCATTTTTTTACCTGTTCCAGGCATTGGTTGGCTGTACCATATCCATCAATTTTTCATTTCTGTTGCAGAAGTATAAACTATTTACCTGGATCCGCATTGTAGGCTACCATTCGTTGTTTGTATACTGTATGCAGGTCATTGTGATGACCCTGGCCCGCATATTTTTCCAGAGCTTCTTGCATATTAATTATGCACCCGCGCTGATCATGTTGGTGTGGTCATCAGGAATTGTTTTACCTATATTCTTCTATAACTTTTGCGTGAAATACAATTTATGGTGGCTATACACGTACAAGAAGCCGGTTAAACAGGTAGAATACCTTCAAAAAACAAAAATTTTCAGTTTCAGATAAGAAAAGGTATCTTAAAAAGGATTTTTTCCAAACGTAAAAGGCAAGCTAATAGCAGCTTGCCTTTTATCATAATCGGTTATTTGCAAAATTTATTCAGAATCTTCGGGTATATTTTTGTAAGCTCTCTTCAACCGAACCAGTTGAAGTAAGAGAGTTGCATCAATAGCTGTCACGATGAAAAAGCCTATTGAAGAACATATTGTTTTCCATTCAATATGTACTGATATAAACCTTATGATCATAAAGAAACAGTAAACAGCAATCAAAAATGTGATCACAAAGGCTGTTTTAATTTCCTGTATCTCATCGTACAGCTGTTCGTTATCCATATTATTATTACAGATCAGTATTTATAACCAATAATAATAGATTAACATATTAGCTTTAATAAATGTTTTACACATATTTTAAAGCATCAAATCAAGGAGAGAAATTATCGGATTGGAGTACTGTTTCAACCTTACATATTCCTTCTGTACTGTCCGCCCACCTCATACAACGCATGCGATATCTGCCCCAGTGAGCAGTATTTACAAACCTCCATCAGGCTTTCAAAAATGTTTTCTCCGGCGATGGCTTTTGCCTGTAGCTTTTTTAGTAAAGCCGGTGCTTTATCTGCGTTGCGGTTTTTAAATGCTTCCAGCGCTGATATTTGGAATTGTTTTTCTTCTTCGGTAGCGCGGATCACTTCAGAAGGCGTGATGGTTGGCGAACCTTTTTTATTCAGGAAAGTATTTACCCCGACGATAGGGTATTCACCTGTATGTTTCAGGGTTTCATAATATAATGACTCTTCCTGGATCTTGCCACGCTGATACATTGTTTCCATCGCACCCAATACGCCGCCACGATCATTTAGCCGTTTAAATTCGGTCAGTACCGCTTGTTCTACCAGGTCCGTTAGTTCTTCAATAATGAATGAACCTTGCAGCGGATTTTCGTTTTTAGCTAAGCCTAACTCACGGTTGATGATCAACTGTATAGCCATCGCCCTGCGAACAGACTCTTCAGTAGGTGTGGTGATTGCCTCATCGTAAGCATTGGTATGCAAAGAGTTACAATTATCATAGATGGCATACAAAGCCTGCAAAGTAGTGCGGATATCATTAAAATCGATCTCCTGTGCATGCAATGAGCGACCGCTGGTTTGAATATGATATTTGAGTTTCTGCGAACGGTCGTTGCCTTTGTATTTGTTTTTGATGGCCTTTGCCCACAGCCTCCGCGCAACGCGGCCGATCACCGAATATTCCGGGTCGATTCCGTTGGAGAAGAAGAACGACAAGTTCGGTGCAAAATCATCAATATGCATACCCCGGCTCAGGTAATACTCTACATAAGTAAAGCCATTAGAGAGGGTAAATGCCAATTGCGTGATCGGATTGGCACCCGCCTCAGCAATATGATAACCAGAAATAGACACCGAATAAAAATTGCGGACCTTATCATCAATAAAATACTGTTGAATATCGCCCATCATGCGCAAGGCAAACTCAGTTGAAAAAATACAGGTGTTCTGCGCCTGATCCTCTTTTAAAATATCAGCCTGCACTGTGCCGCGAACGGTTGAGATGGCTTTTGCCTTTATCTTTTGATAAACATCAGCAGATAAAACCTGGTCGCCGGTAAGGCCGAGCAGCATAAGACCCAAGCCATTGTTGCCTTGAGGGAGCGTTCCTCCCGCATATGCCGGTCTGGCGATCCTCTTGTCATCATACAATTCCTTGAACTTGGCTTCCACCAAATGTTCCAGTTTGTGCTCATGAATGTATCTTTCGCATTGCTGATCGATCACAGCATTCATAAAGTAACCAAGCAGCATCGGTGCAGGGCCATTGATTGTCATAGACACTGAAGTAGAGGCATTACACAGATCAAATCCGCTGTATAGTTTCTTCGCATCATCCAATGTCGCAATACTTACGCCCGAGTTTCCGATCTTACCATAAATGTCGGGCCGTGTGTGCGGGTCTTCACCATAAAGTGTAACCGAATCAAAGGCCGTGGATAAACGGTGAGCAGGCTGCCCCAAAGAAACATAATGGAAGCGTTTATTGGTACGCTCCGGGCCACCCTCTCCGGCAAACATGCGGGTGGGGTCCTCACCCTCGCGCTTAACAGGGAATACGCCGGCCGCATAAGGGAATTCTCCCGGCACATTCTCGGTTAGCAGCCACCTTAGGATATCGCCCCAGGCCTCATAGCGCGGCAAGGCGATCTTCGGCACCTTCAGTTGTGAAAGTGAAGTGTAATAGAGCGGCTGACGTATCTCCTTGTCCCGGACTTTGTATATCAGATCATCAGCCTTATATTTTTTTAACGTTTCCGGCCATTCATTTAATAAACGTTTGCATTCGGGATGCAGATGACCTTCGAGATGTTTATACACATCCTGGAGAGACGCAATGCTTTGCGTCTCTAATAATTCCATCACCCCCTTCACCTGGAACATCTGCTGCGCTATCTTACACTGTTCATTCACCCAACTATCGTAAACCTGACTACTTTCCGCAATCTCAGCAAGGTATCTCGTGCGATCAGGCGGAATGATAAATATCTTTTCGGATTCGCCCCAATGAAGTGCAGCCACATCATATTTTTTACCAATAAAATCAACACCTGTTTTGGCTTTAATGGTCCGCATCAGGGCCTCGAACAAATTGTTCATCCCCGGATCATTAAACTGTGAAGCCATGGTGCCGAAAACCGGCAGGTCTTCATCCTTAGCCTCAAATAACTTATGGTTGCGTTTGTATTGTTTGCGCACATCACGCAGGGCATCTAAAGCACCGCGTTTATCAAATTTGTTAAGCGCTACAATGTCAGCAAAATCAAGCATGTCGATCTTTTCCAATTGTGTTGCAGCGCCAAATTCTGGTGTCATTACATATAACGAGAGATCGCAATAATCGGTGATCATCGTATCTGACTGACCGATACCTGATGTCTCAATAATGATCAGGTCAAAGCCTGCAGTTTTACATATATCGATCGATTCCTGAACATATTTGGATAATGCAAGGTTTGCCTGTCGTGTAGCCAGTGAACGCATGTAAACCCTTGGATTATTGATCGAATTCATCCGGATACGGTCACCCAACAGGGCTCCACCCGTTTTACGCTTGGATGGGTCGACAGAAATAATGGCGAGTGTTTTATCCGTCTCCATCAAAAAGCGACGAACAAACTCATCTACCAATGAGGATTTACCCGCACCGCCTGTGCCTGTTATTCCTAATACAGGAGTATGAGCAGTCTCCTTGTGCTTAATATCGTCTGCCTTTGCAAATTGTTCCGGCTGATTTTCGGCTAACGTGATCAGAGATGCAATCGCCTTCGGATCTTTCTCGGGCAGATGTTTCAACTCGCCATTGAGTTTGGCTACCGTCTGGAAATCGCATTGTTGCAGCATATCGTTGATCATCCCCTGCAAACCCATTCTGCGACCATCATCAGGCGAGTAAATACGAGCGATACCATAATCCTGTAATTCTTTTATTTCTTCAGGCAATATCACACCACCGCCACCGCCAAATATTTTGATATGGTCTGCACCGCGCTCCTTCAGCAAATCGTACATGTATTTAAAGTACTCTACGTGACCGCCCTGATACGAGGTTAGGGCGATGCCCTGAACATCTTCCTGTATAGCACAATTCACCACTTCATCCACCGAACGGTTATGTCCAAGATGGATCACTTCGGCACCCGAAGACTGCAGAATGCGGCGCATAATATTGATGGTCGCATCATGCCCGTCGAACAGCGAGGCAGCAGTTACAAAGCGTATCTTATTTTTAGAATGGTAGGGTGCAATGGCTTCCATTTGCAGTGTTTATACCACAAAGCTAAACAAAATAGTTAAAAGCTATGCGTGCATAATATCGATGCGCGAATGTGCAAATGAGAAAATGTGCAGATGAGAAAATGAGCGGAATCTACTAATTGCAACAATCAACAGTCATAAAAAAGCCCGGCATAACCAGGCTCCAAGAAAAAAATCGAAGGATTATCTTATTCAGTCTTCTTAGTAGTCTTTTTCTTTTCGGTTGTTTTAACTGTAGTCTTCTTTACGGTGTCTACCTTTTTGGAAGTGTCAGCGCCCATTTTCATGCCGGTATCTTTCTTGGTCGTGTCAGTCTTTACCGTGGTGTCTACCTTAGTTGTTGAAGCTGAGTCCACGCTTTTGGTCGAATCTGAACTTGAGCTCGAACTGTTTCCTTTACACGCCGCTAAAGAAAAGCATACTGCCGCCGCAAGGAACGATACTTTAATGTGATTTTTCATAGTGTTGATTATTAATGTTTTGTAATATGTATTTAACCAAATGTTAACCTAAATGTTTGGCTGTAGGTTTTATTTTGCAGGCTAAAAGCTGGCAATCAGCCAATAAAAAACGGGATCTGCCGATTGCAGGTCCCGTTTTGGATCGAATGATCCGTGCTGTTATACAGCATCACTGCTGTTCCTTAACCAATTCACCGGTGGCTCTTGGAGTTTTGATTACCCTGTTGCCTGTTTTGGCCGCTTCTTTCGTTGCCTTTTTGGCGACCGCTGTTACCCGATGAATTTGAAGATGTTGATCCTCCCATTCTTCTTGAATTTTCATTTTCCCTTGTACTTTCGGGATTTTTTGTGGTAGGCATAACTAAAAAATTTAAAGGTTAACATTTTGGTTAATTGCCTATACCAACGTCAAAACTGTGCCCCATTGAGGTTCTATCGGCATAAAATTTATTTTTAATTTAAATAATTATGTAATAGTTAATTATGATTTAGGTCGTAAATTCTCGAAAAAGTGGCTTGGTTTTTATATGCTCTGCGTGTCCACTGATGGAGACATTTAGTCCCTGTCACAAGATTTAAGCCTGAATTTAAAGGCTCGCTCCCGGAGGCAGTTTTGCTGCCTCGGTCGTATGGGGCAATGTGAAGGCCCTGTCAACGGCTTCGGTGACTAACAGATAGTAATCCTTTTTTTCCTGTTTGTTGTTAAGGGGTTTGTGATTGATAACTGCCTGTGCTGCGGCACCAGCATCGCTATATATCTGTCCGAGCAGCGCTGTTGATGTACGGTCATATTCTGCAGTCGGCAGATCGTGCCAAACGCCGCAATAGTTTATCGAGCGGTAAAATTCCCTGTCGCGCATTTCCTGGTGTAGTAATTCGTAGTCGTCCGAATCCGGGTTAACTAATTCAACTCTTGTAGTGTAGTTTGTCATCGTTTTAATATTTAGGTTTTTGAATGACTCAAAGTTGGATCAAATAGGCATACGCCGCAATTCGTTTTTTAACGGTAATTTTTACGTATCAACCGCAAGTAAAACTACTTGAGTGTGACTAAATGTGTTAGGGTATAACCCTCCCTTCGCTGCAAGTAAAGAGGGTAGCTTCGTCATTATTATCGCATGGATAATAGCTTGTCAATCAGTATAGCCACAAAATCGTATCTTTGCCCCAATCGGCGTAATCAAATTAATATCAGTGGAATCGCAACTACAGCAGGGAATAAAGGGATATAACAACTATGGTGCATGGCTGCGCGAAAAGTATAAAGGGCAGCGCGTATTCAAAGTGATCGTTGACGGTGGTTTCACCTGCCCCAACCGTGATGGCTCCAAAGGCTATGGCGGCTGTACCTATTGTAATGTTGATTCGTTTACACCTTCAGTATCGCGTAAAAACCCTTCAATTCGCGAGCAGGTGATACAAGGTGTTGAACGTGCCCGTAAGGGCAATAGGGCCGATAAATTCATCATCTACTTTCAGCCTAATACCAATACCTATGCGCCGGCGCATTACCTGAAAATGATGTATGATGAAGCGCTAAGCTATCACACTGAAGATATCGTTGGCTTATCGGTCGGCACGCGTCCGGATTGTATTGACGCCGAAAAAATCGCCCTCCTGGAAAGCTATACCGATCGTTTTGATGTCGACCTGGAAATGGGCATGGAGTCCATTTATAATGATACGCTGGGGCAAATTAACCGTGGTTGCATGCATGAGGACCTGCTTAATGCATTGGAATTGGTAAAGAACAGTCCGCTTGATATTTGTGTGCATACCATATTTGGCTTCCCATGGGAAACCAAAGAGATGATGCTGAAATATGCAGATGAGATCAACCGCCACCCGCAGATAAAATTTGTCAAGTTCCATCACTTGCATATTGTAGAAGGTTCGGTGATGGGAGTTAAGTATAAAAGGGAGCCTTTCAAACTATTCAGCTTGCCGGAGTATACCGATTTTTTATGCGAATTACTGCCGCTTGTCCGCCCGGATGTAGTGATTCAACGCTTGTTCGGTCTATCAGACATGGAATTATTAATTGCGCCAAATTGGGGATTGAAGAAGTCTGAAATTCAGCACTATATCGATAAAACCATTTCCGATCGGGGAATTGTACAGGGCTCGGCCTTTATATAATTCAATAATATTGCTTTATTTTAGCACGTTATCAAAACTTTGGGGCGAGGAGCTCCGTTAAAAACCAATAAAAAAGTTTTGCCACGCATCGACCTGAAAAATTACATTCCGGCCTTAACGGGCGTACGTGCACTAGCTGCCTATCTCGTTTTTATTTCGCATTACGCCTATATTTTTGACGGCGGTATGCCGCATGCAGTCCAGCGCTTTTTTAACGAGTTTCATATCGGGGTAACTATCTTCTTTGTGCTTTCAGGTTTCCTTATAGCTTTCAGGTATTTTGATAATTTCCATCTTACCGGCGACTGGTTTAAGCAATACCTTAAAAATCGTGTGGCACGTATCTACCCTATGTATTTCCTGTTGACAGGCGGCGCGTTCATATACTATTTCTTTACCCGCGAGCCTGCAATTGTAGGCAAATTTCCGAGCGCAATCGGATTATTCTTTATGCACATCACTTTTGTGCGTGGCTTTTTCTACGACTTGAATTTTACAGGTATCGGGCCCGGATGGTCGCTTACAGTAGAAGAGTGCTTTTACTTTTCGGCACCTATAGCATTCTTTATCATAAAAAAATACAACAAGTTCTACCTGCAAATACTTTCCATCACCGGCTTCGGGTTTTTAATGGTGCTCATATTCCGGAATGTAGATTGGTATGGTTTCTTCGGCAACTTTACCTTCATGACGCTGTACACCTATTTCGGTCGTTGCTTTGAATTTTTTGTGGGGATTAAACTGGCATTATTTGTCCATCAGCATGGAGTGGAGCGCACCAATAAAATCAGGTTTACTTACCTGGGTTTTGCGGGGATTTTTGCCTGTATAGCCGCTATGTCGAGATTTGCAATTCCGATGGGATGGTCGGCTGGTTTACATAATCCGCTGGGCATCATTACCAATAACTATGTGCTCCCAGTATTTATCGCCATGTTTTTCTACGGGTTAATTACCGAAGGCAGCAATCTTAAAAGAATACTTGCAAACCCATTTGTAGAGCTACTGGGCAAAAGTTCCTACATTTTTTACCTGGTACATCTGGGCTATATGTATACCATGATGCACCATACATTCAATTGGTTTAATGATCAAGTGTTTGCATTATATGATCAATGGGCAGTAGATTGGCATTCACCTTTTGAATACGATAGTTTAAACCTGTTGTATGCTTTTATCGTATTAAACTGTATCTCAGTACTATTATTTAAGTTTATTGAAGAACCTTTGAACCATTACATACGTAAATCAAACTTTCTTATAAATAAACCAACGGCATAATAACATATACTTTATTTTTAAATACTTTCTTAGGAATAAAAATATTGACAGTGAAAAAAGGTAAATTTTTAGTTATCATTTGCGGGTTGCTCTCCCTGCTGATCTTCAATAAGGCGCAGGCCGGCGGAGTAAAATCCCGGGCAGATGGAGAAGTAAGCACCGAAGTTAAAATTCATGACAGTGACGGTATTTTCAGCGGAACGGCATCGTTCACGTTCTCGGTAAAAAACACTTTGGATAACGAACAATCCGGTACAGTTTCGTACCAGGTGACGACCGAAAAAGGAGAAAAAGTATCCTCGAAAAAGATCAATGTGAAGATTGGCAGAAATAGCTCTGAAGACTACAACTTTAGCATTCCCGACCTGCAAACAGGTTTCTATAAGATCAATTTCATGATCAATGTAAGTGATTATGATGATACTACACGTCGGGCATTTGGTATTAGGCCAAAAGAAATACAGTCTGCATATTCACGCCCAGCAGATTTTGATGAGTTCTGGCAAAAAACAAAAGATGAGCTGGCCAAAGTAAAGCCTGAGTTTAAAGTTACCCCGCTGCCAAAAATGAACACCGAAAACCGCGACGTATATGAAATACAAATGCGCTCACTGGATAACTACCTCATAAAAGGCTATATGACGGTGCCGCGCACAAAAAATAAAAACCGCAAGTTCTCTGTATTATTAGGTTTGCCGGGTTACCAGGTCGATCTGTCGCCTATTGTTGGTTTAGATCAGGATCTGGCAATCATAACACTTAACACGCGCGGGCAGGGCACCAGCCGAGGCGAAATCGATACGCGCCGTGATGAGTTCCTGACTTACCGTGTGGAGAATAAAGAAAAATATGTAATGCGCGGCGTAATTATGGATTGCGTGCGTTGTATCGACTTTATTTATAGTCAGCCGAATTTAAGACATGATAACATCCTGGCTACCGGCGGTAGTATGGGTGGATATCTGGCCATTGCTTTGGCAGGCGTTGATAGCCGTGTAAATCTTTCATCTGCTCAAAATCCGATCTTATGTGATATACGCGGACTGGTAGGTGAAGTGGACTGGCCGATCAGCAGCTTTAAGAAGTATGCCGCAACCCAGCCCGGGCTGACCCTGCAAAAAGTATTAAACAACCTGGATTATTTTGACGGCAGAAACTTTGCAGTAAACTTAAAGTGCCCTTTTATAATGGGTATCGGTTTGCTCGATCCATTCGCACCGCCAAATAATGAGTTTGCAACTTATAACCTGATCCCGGGCAGAAAACGCATCATGATATTTAAGGATCTGTCACATGAGATTAGTCCAAAGTATAAAGATCTGGAAGGCAGATGGATGCGCGACGCCTTTGCATTATTTTAAAATATGACAAAGAAATTCACACATATAAAATTAAAGCCGCTGTTGGTAGCATTTATGCTGATTGGAGCATTGCGTAGCAACAGTTATGCCGGAGGTTTCCCGGTAAGGCCGCATAGTTTGCTGCTGTCGCCATCGGTAAGTTACTTTTATGCGAATAAGGCCTGGGACTCGGTTGGACATTTGGGTTCCTTTGCTAATAATGGCCATTTCTCATCTATGACTTACCAGTTATATGCCGAGTATGGCTTAAGCAGACGTTTTACATTAGTAGCCCAGTTGCCGTATGTGACCAATACTTTTGAGCAAACTGGTTACAAAGCTTCTGCATCCGGTTTGGCTGACCTGGAAACTGGTATACGCTGGTATGCAGCTAATATCGATTATCGTTTTTATTTTATGGTTCAGGGTACGGTTATTACGCCTCTATATGTCAATAATCCAAGCTTGGGCTACGGTTTAACCGGCGGAGAACTAAAGCTGATGTTTTCGGGAAGTATGAAGATGCTGGGAACTTATGGCTACTTCTCGCTCGAGAATGGCTTCAGACAGTATTTCGGCAGTACAGGTCCTTTCCAGGACAGATACAGCGGTACATTTGGTTTGAACCTGGATAAGCAATTCAAGAACCAAATATCTGTTTCACTGGGCGGCTTCTATTCAACAAGTATTAATAAGCAATTTTCGTATGTCCAGTATGCTAACAAAGACTTTTCCTTCAACCAGGTTTCACTAAGCTACGGGCATTCATTTAGCAGGGAATTCTCTATATTTTTAACCGGAGGTAAATTTATAAACGGGCGAAATACCGGCGACGGCGCAAGCGGCACAGTTTCGCTGGTGCTTAGGCCATTTTAACATAAACAATAATAATGACCAGACTGCTTATCATATTATTCCTTTTACCTTTTTACTGTTTGGCACAAACGGCGGACAAGTACATACAGGAGGGTAACGAGAAAGTTAATCGTAAAGATTATAAAGGTGCAATTGCCGACTTTACCAAAGCCGTCCAGCTGAATGATAAGGCATCAAAGGCCTACTTTTATCGTGCTAATGCCGAGGGAAATATCGATGACAACAACGCTGCCATTGCCGATTATACCAAAACTATCGAGCTTGACCCAAACAATACAAACGCCTGGTTCTATCGGGCGAATGCAAAAAATACCATAAAAGATTACAAAGGGGCCATTACCGATTTCGATAAGGCCATTTCCATGAGCACGCGCAATGCGGACATGTATCATTATCGCGCTAATGCCAAATCTAACTTAGGCGATTATGCCGGCGCAGTGGAAGACTTTACAAAGGCGATGGAATTCGCACCGAACGACCCTCAACTATACGAGTACCGTGGTATTGCCAAAGCCAACTTGCACCAGGATAAAGAAGCCATTATTGATTATAATAAGGCAGTAAAGCTTGATCCCAAAAATGCGGACCTGATCTACTACCGCGCCAACTCAAAAGGCAACATTGGTGATTTTAAAGGAGCCATTGAAGATTATAACACATCACTTAGTCTTGATCCAAAAAATGCGAATGCGGTGTTTTATCGTGGCAATGCGGAGGGTAACGTCGGCAATTACAAAGCCGCTATTGCTGACTACAAGAAGACCATCGAGATGGATCCAAAAATGCCAAACGTATATAAATTCCTGGCAAATGCTTTAGCGAATGATGACAATGAGCAAGCTGCTTTGGACTACTTTGGTAACCAGATAAAGAAAGACCCGAACAATGCAGAATTGTATATATACGACGGATTGGTGAAAAGCAATATGAACCGAAAGAAGGAAGCCATCGCTGAATTTGACAAGGCTATTGAGCTTGATCCAAAAAACTCGGATGCGTTTCAGAGCCGCGCGGATGCCAGGCTGGGGTTAAAAGAATATACAGGTGCAACGGAAGATGCAAATAAAGCGATAGAGGTAGATGCTAAAAATAGCTACGCCTATATCACCCGTGCACGGGCAAAGGCAGCACAGCATGATACAAGCGTTGCTATGGCCGATCTGAATAGGGCGGTTGAAGTAGCTCCGAAGAATGACTATGCCTATGCTATCCGCGGTGATATGAAATACTCACTTAAAGATTATAATGCTGCGATGGCTGATTATAACAAAATGATTGAGCTCGGCGCATCAAATGCTGAATATTACCTGAGGCGAATTAAAGGCAGGATAAAACTTGGAGACAGGAAAGGCGCTTTGGCGGATACGAAGGATATGATTGACCTGAACTCAAGGTTTCAGCGTTTGTATGTTGAATTGGGTAAGATTTTGATTGATGCCAAATTTTATAAAGAAGCGCTTGATTTGTACGATAAACTAATAAAAACTCACCCTAAGAATGCTGATTTTTATGTGGAACGGGGGGTAGCTAAGCAGAACCTGGGCAACATTAATGAAGCGATTGCCGATTACGATACAGCTATGCGTTTGGATACTGCATCAGGTGCGGCTTACTACAATAGGGGTAATGCTAAATTCGTGAGGGGAGACTATGACGGTGCCTTGAAAGATATTAACCTTGCAATAAAAATCAGCAAAGAGGAAGACGGCGAGGCTTATTTTGTACGCGGTAATGTCCGTGTTGCACTTAAAAACTATGAAGGCGCTATCGACGATTATAACAGCGCATTATATCTTGATATCACTAACACCAAAGCTTTTGCCTACCGTGGACTCGCCAAAAGCTATTTGAACGACGCTGAAGGCGCCAACGCTGATCTTGGCGAAGCTATGCGCATCGACCCTAAAAACGAAGACTTTTTGAATCTTCGCGGTCAGGCAAAATTTAATCTGAAAGATTTTTCCGGTGCAATAAAAGATTATGATTCCGCCATCGCCTTAGACCCACAAGACCCATCGCCATATCTTAATCGGGGATTGGCCAAAGCCGGCAGAGACAACACCGGCGCTTGTGCTGATATGAACAAAGCCCTGCAACTTGGTTCAAAAGCTGCTGCTGAGGCGTTGAAGAAATATTGCCATTAATTTCATAAGGGGTGTCACACAGAGCTTAGTCGAAATGTGCGTGTAAAGGCTTCGCTCGTCAGTGCTTCGATAGGCTCAGCATGACGGCGATCATTTTACCTTAGTACCTCCAAACAAATGTCCCACCGCTTTCTCCCGAAAACTAAACACCTGCTTCAATTTCTTCCTCACAAAAACAGCATTAGCAATCCGCCCCAAAAACCCGTATGGAATAGCATAATTCACAATATCCGTCATTATTATCCCACCCTCAACCGGTTTAAAATGATGCTGATGGTGCCATAAAGCATATGGCCCAAAGCGCTGCTCATCAACAAAATATTCCTTCTCTTTTACATGGGTGATCTCCGTCATCCACCGTAGCTTAATTCCGAACAACGGGGAGACAAAGTAAGTTATGATCATTCCCGGATATACTTTATCTGTGGGATTATATTCTGAAGTAACTACAAAATTCATATCCGGCGGAGTGATCTTTACCAGGTTTAACGGCGAGGTAAAGAAGTCCCAGGCCTCATCCAGTTTGGCTGGAATAAACGTTTCGTATTTGAGGTTATAGCTTTTCACAATAAAACTAACGGTGTCTTGCGGGATAAGGTTTTTTGATCATTGATCTTTCACGGGCAACTCCATCCGCATTTCGACCAATAGTTTGCTGAAGCCTATTTTTTCGTAGGCCTTTACCGCTGCCAGGTTATCATTATAAACATCCAGCTTGAATTCGGTTATTCCACGCCCTGTCGCCCACTCTTGCAATGCACCTATCACTTTTTTGTTCGCCCCTTTCCCGCGATATTCAGGCTTTACATACATAAAACCCAGGTAAGCGTGTTTGGAATGTTTTAAATAGACCTTTGAATCCTCAATCCGTGCATACCCGCTGCCGATGATCTCACCGTTTAATTCAGCTACCACAACTTCGATATGTGGCGACTGTATCATAGCGGCGATATCATAGTAATGAATACGGCCATCTTTTAAAGTTGGGTCAAATGGGCGCTCAGTATGAACAATTCCCTGTTCGAATTCCAGCAAAGTATCCAAATCGGCAAGCGTGGCTGTGCGGGTTACAATCTGCTCCATTAAATGATTTAGTGATAGCTTAAAATTTCATTGCCCCGGGCTTTTAGCCCGGGATAGCAGGTAAATAGTAAAATGGCTTTAGCCAAAATAGTTCGCTTTATTAACCCCGGCCTGAAGGCCAGGGCAATGAATCAAGATTTTATTTCTGGTCGGTAGCAATCGGCAAACCCCTTCTCGACCATTCGCTCCACGAGCCTACGTACATTTTTGGGCCGGAGATACCTGCATAATCCATTCCCAATAAAGTATGGCAAGCCGTAACACCCGAGCCGCAATGAACGATCACATCCTCAGGTTGAACATAGCCTAACAATTTCTCATAAGTGGCCTTCAATTCTACCGGCGATTTGTATTTGCCGTTGGCGTCCAGATTAAGCATATACGGCAGATTTTCCGCTCCCGGAATATGGCCGGCTATCAGGTCGATAGGTTCCGTTTGTCCCAGGTAACGAGGAGTTTCCCGCACGTCGATCACCATTTTCTGATTGTCCTTTGCAGCTTCGCCGGTCTCTTCAATATTTACCGTTCCTGCAAAATCTGCAGGTACTGGGTAAGGTGCAACGGCCGGAACAGTATGTGTTTCCGTACTTAATTGTATGCCTGCATCAACAGCTGCTTTTAACCCGCCATTTAATACCTGCACTTTTTTATGGCCGATGGCACGTAGCATCCACCAAAGCCTTGCGCCTCCAAAAGCAGCAGCTTTATCGTCATAAACTACAACATGGCTATCGGGTGTAATTCCCCATTCCCCTAATTTTTTGGCAAAGTCTTCAATAGGAGGCAAAGGGTGACGTCCGCCAATGGCGGCATCTTTAGGAAGGAGGGCAAGATCCTTATCAAGGTCGGCGAATTGTGCGCCTTCCAGGTGACCTGCATCGTAACGCTGGCGGGCATCGGCCCCGGCACGGGCATCGATAAGTATGATAGGGCCTTTTTCAGACC
>Ga0097621_100000095_pt1 | contig 48844 bp, 129 predicted proteins | sample KBSMisM72_FD_73165 | JGI IMG/M metagenome (GOLD analysis project Ga0097621, IMG submission 73165) | Miscanthus rhizosphere microbial communities from Kellogg Biological Station, Michigan, USA - KBS Miscanthus M7-2 (version 2) (version 2) | ecosystem: Host-associated > Plants > Roots >... | reverse complement strand
AAAGATGCTAAAAAATAACGCACCTTGTAAGTGTGGTCATAGTAATGGCAATCACGTTAGTCCGCATTTTCGTTTAGAGGGTGATTATATTAATACGGTACCTGGTTGTAGCGTTCGATATTGTGATTGCGAAGTGTTTGAATTAGATAATTTGAAATTTTTAGAAAAGGAATATGATGCTAAATCTGGAGAATAGTAATTGTGTTAAGTGTCCATTAAGTGAGCTGCGTACATGCGTGCTTAATGGCATTGGAAATCCACAATCTAAGATTGTCTTCGTTATGGATGCACCTTCCTATGAAGATGATCAGAATAAGCAACCTTTTTCTGGTCCATCTGCTCGTAAGTTGAATAGCTTGCTATCGCGCCTCGGTATTCATTCTAGTCAAGTATATTTTACATATGCCACACGTTGCCGAGCTAATCTCAGGACAGCAGAGGGTTTTAGACCTGCACATTTTGATGAGATTCAAGCATGTGGTAGCTACCTGGAAAAGGAAATAGCTGAGATTAAACCTAATATCATTGTGCCTCTCGGTACTGAAGCAATAATGGCTGTTTTTAATCTTAAGAAGCCAAAAGTCAGTGAGCTTAGAGGTATTGAGGCATGGTCAGATCGATTTGGTTGTAAGGTTTTGCCTACATATGGAATGGGTGCAGTGCTTAGAAATCCTAATTTGGAAGAGGTTATCACGCAGGATCTTCGTAGGGCGTTAGAATCATCTAAATCTTCAGAGCTTACAGCAGTGGAAAAGGGCAATTATATCACAATCGATAGCATTGAGGCATTCGATGCGTTCTTTGAGCGTATCATGGAACAGCCTGAATCCTCCATGGACTTAGAAACAACAGGTTTTAATTGGCAAGAGGATAAGATCATTTGTTGTTCATTCTCTTGGGCTAAGAATACTGGTGTTTTGCTTCCTATTACAAAATGGATTGGTGTAGAGCATGAGAAAATTGTTATTAAAGAAAAGAAGGTAACTCGTAAAGGTGTTACTACTAAGAAGCAGGTTGAGGTCATTGAGAAGTATATCGAGGACACATATCATCCTTGGTGGGGTGACAAGCAAGACTATGTAATGGCGAAGTTCCGCCAGATCATGGAAAGCGATATTAAATTTACAGCTCAGAATGGTAAGTTCGATTGGAAGTTCTTGTTGCAGATGGGCTGGAATGTTAAGCCTCTAGTCTATGATACACTTTTGATGCACTACCTGCTTCGTGAGACCTCAAAGGGTGAACACAATTTAGAGGATATGTCTCTCCAGTATCTTGGTAAAGGACAACATAAGAAAGAACTAGATGACTGGTTCGAAGCCAATGGTATGGGAGATGACGAGAAAAAGAACTATGCTCGTGTTCCTCCAGAGCTTCTATTTAAATATGGCGCAGCTGATGCTGATGTAACCATGCAGCTAAAGAACATTTTCCTTGAACGACTAGAAGCAGAGGGAATGCTTGATCTATTCTATCATCTAATCATGCCACTCAACTACACCCTCACCACGATGGAGTTTGAAGGATTTAAGATTGATATGAAAGCCTTAGAGTACGCCAAAAAGAAGCTTGAAGAAGAACTTGCTCAAACGTCTCAGGATATTAAAGATCTTCTTACCAAAGCAGGAGTGACTGAAGAGATTGATATTGATTCACCTAAGCAGCTTTCTAAGCTGTTCTTTGAGACACTGAAGCTTAAACCAGTTAAGGCGACTAAGACTGGATTCTCTACTGATGAGGAAGTCTTGAATGTCTTAGCTGAAAACTACCAATATGTTGATCCAGCTGATGGTAAAACCAAAAAAGATCCTAATAGCATTCCTAATAAGATCCTAGAATTTCGTGGTACCGCTAAACTACTTCGAACCTATGTTCTTGGTATTCAGGATCGTGTGGATAAGAAAAATCGCTTACATACGAAGTTCCTTCAAGAAGGTACTGAGTCTGGTCGTCTTTCAAGTCGTGATCCTAACTTCCAGAATTTCCCACGCGAGTCTAAATTGATTAAGAATATGTTCTATGTGGATCCAGGAAATATCTTAATTGAAGCTGATGAAGGACAGAACGAATTTAGATGGTGGGGAATTTACTCTAATGATACTCAGCTTGTTGCAGATTTGAATGCTGGTTTAGATATTCATAGATTCATGGCTGCTATGGCTAATAAAATTCCTATGGAACAAGTTACAAGTAAACAACGTCGCATCGCTAAAAGCATTGTGTTCGGACTTATGTTTAACATGGGATCAGAGAAGCTAGCTCATGATCATGGTGTTACAATTGAATATGCTGAAGAGGTTAAGGCTCTATTCTTTAATCGATATCCTATCGCTAAACAGTGGAAGAAAGATATTGTATCATTCGCTCGTAAGCATTATCATGTTCGTAACCGCTTCGGGCGCGTTCGTCACTTGCTGGCCATTAATCATAGCGATAATAAGGTTGCATATGCTGATGAGCAGGGTGCAGTTAACTCACCTATTCAAGGTGCTGCTTCTGATTATGTTTCTAACGCAGCCAACCGCATTTATAATAACTTGAAAAGCAAGGGATTAAATGGTAAACTTCGCAATCTGGTTCATGACGCTATCTACGTTGAAGTTCCTGCAGCCGAACTTCAACAAACTATTGCTATTATGAATGAAGCTATGACTCGCCGAATTTTAGGTATTCAAGTTCCCCTAATTGCTGAGTTTAAAATTGGCAAACGCTGGGGCCGAATGCACGTACTTAAAGCTAGCACTGTAGACAAGATTGTTGAAAAACAGGTTGCTTTGGCAAGCTAATCATGTTATACTTTATAGTGAGGTATGCTAATGAAAATTAATGAATATCAAGAATGGACTGATAAAACAGCAATCTACCCAAAGAATGCTGGTATTGCTTATACCATCTTGGGTCTTGCCAGCGAAACTGGTGAGGTAGCAGGTAAGTTTAAGAAGGTTGTTCGTGATGATGGTGGTGTACTTTCTGAAGAACGTAAGAATCAACTGATTGATGAGCTTGGCGATGTATTCTGGTATTGTACACGATTGGCCACAGAGCTTGGTATATCAGTAGAAGAGGTTCTTCAGCGCAACCACGACAAGCTAGAAGATAGACTTGCTCGCGATGTAATTAAGGGCTCAGGAGATAACCGCTAATGTTTGATGTTGATGTTGTAGTGTATCTTGCTTGTCGCATGTCTGGTCGCTCAAAAGCGGTCATGATCAAAGAAGCGAAAGAAGCAGTAGCTACATTAAGTAAGTATGGTATCAAATGTATCTCTCCAGTCTTGGAAGAGAACATTGAAGATAAGCCTGAGATACTTGTCCCATTTTCTGACGAGGAATTGCTACGTGAATGGCGTAAGGATAAAGAGTTCATTAAGCAGTGCCACGTTGTTTTAGATCTTTCCTCAGCTTCCCGAATCCGCTCCGAAGGTGCTGTCCATGAATTTGGATATGCACGATATGCACTCTTCAAGCCAGTTGCTCGCCTGTTCCCTAATGGTCTTGGTCCATCAATTACAAAATTAGAGGATTGTCTAGTTGTTCAAAGCCTCGATGAAGCCGGCATTGAAATCTTATCTAGATGGGGTACTAAAGCTCAACGAATTTCATGGCGTTTGCGTGAACGAATTGTTTGGAAGTGGATTAAACTTTTTAAACTACAACTTTTTGGCTTAATCCGTTAGAATTAAGGGGAGGACACAATGGGTAAATATTCTTGGGAACCAAAGTATTGCGTTTACGATGTATGCAAGTGCGGTCATGCATTCATGAATCATCGAAAAGACTCAACAGCATGCTACAACGCAGTGTACTTTGATCCGATAAAACAAGAAGCAGTGCTCGTCCCAGAATGTCCCTGCAAAAAATTTCGATTCGATAAATCCGAGGATATGAATAGTTATACTAGTAAGGGAGACAATCAATGAATGAACAAAATTTAGAGGCATTTGAAGCAGAGGCAAGAGAGATCGTAGAAGCAGCTATCAGATTGCTTGTAAACAAACGACGTGATTATGGACCAAACGCTTTGAAGGGCGGACAACCAGGCATTGCTATTCGCATGTCTGATAAGATGGGTCGTCTTGAGAATCTACTAGGTATCACGAATGGTACCTTTAAAACTAAAGACGCAATCGTGGGTGATGAGAAGATTGAGGATACAGTTAAGGATATCCTTAATTACAGCCTTCTATTCCTTATGGAAGGTAAGAAGAAATGAATTACTCGTACACTTACACTGTAACGAATCCTGTCCAATTTCCCTGTTTTGATGACGTCTTGCTTGAACCTGTATTTTCAGAGGTTCGTAGCAGACAAGAAGTTGATCCTTCCACAGAGTTCCTTGGGCTTAAGCTTTCCTTGCCGGTCACAAACTCTAATATGGATACGATTGCCAGTCCAGCGCTTAGTAAGGTACTGGCTGAATATGGTACGATTAGCTCTATTCATCGATTCTGTTCTATTGAGGATAATGTTTTAGCATTTAAACAATCTATCTTTAATGGTTTCAAACCCATAGTAGCAATTGGGGTAGGAGATACAGAATTAGCTAGAGCTAAAGAACTTGCCTCGGCTGGAGCTGAGATCTTCCTATTAGATGTTGCTCATGCCGGCAATACGCTCGTGAGTGATATGTTTAATACATTAGTGCATGATGTTCCTACTGGTAAGTTTATTGTGGGTAATTTTGGTACAGGTAAAGAGGTACTTAAATTCCTAGAACATTGTGAAGTAAAACGACCAGATGCTATATGTGTCGGCATTGGTGGTGGAAGCATGTGCTTAACTCGAGTTGTAACTGGGGTGGGTATTCCTACATTAGCTTCTATTTTAGATTGTGCAGGTGTTTGTGAAGAAAATAGCATGAAAATGATGGTTAATGGTGGTCTTAGAAACAGCGGGGATATCGTTAAGGCTTTAGCTGCTGGTGCAGATCTTATCATGCTTGGTTCTATGTTTGCCGGTACAGATGAAGCATCAGGACAACAATGTCTTATTCCGAATAAAAATCCAAATGTATATAATGTTAACTATGCACTTTGTGGTCAAACTTATTGTCAAGGTTATCATAAGGAATATCGTGGATCCGCATCTATTAAATCTTATGAGGTTCAAGGCAAGGTTGCATCTTGGCGTTCGCCAGAGGGTGATTCCACTTGGGTGAATTTGAAGGGTCCAGCTGTTAATGTCTTGAACCAGATCAATGGTGGTATTAGAAGTGCTTGCAGCTATCTTAATGCTTTTAATATTGATCAACTACGTGCCAATGCCAAATTTAATTATGTAACAACTAATACCGTGGTAGAGAACAGAGCTCACGGGAAATAAGGGAAATCATGATAAAATACGCAATTGTCGGCTTATCAGGAAAACGTGGGAGTGGTAAGGATGCACTATCTAGCAAGCTAATTCCACTGGGTTGGGAACGTGTTAGCTTTGCAGATGAGCTTAAAAAGAAGATCCGCCAGGAGTTTGGCCTAACAGTAGAACAGACTGATGGTCATTTAAAAGAAACACCATGCGGATATAGAAACGAGCAGGGTGTAGAGTTGACACCACGTGATATCATGACTGCTTGTGGCAAGTATTATCGCTCAATCGATCCTATGTTCTGGGTTAAGCAAGCCTTCCTACCTCTTAATAATTTTGCTGAACTGCATAAGCATAGCCCAGTTACATTGGTGCGAAAGCTGGTAGTAACTGATGTTCGATTCCTTAATGAGGTTGGATTCTTACGTAATCATGATTCACATATTGTACGTATTAATCGTCTTCCAGAGTTAAACATCTATAAGACACTTTTGGATGACTATACTGAAAATAGTTTAGATAATTACAGCTTTGACTATGTAATCTCAGCACATCGTAATATTGATTTTAATGATTTAGAACGTGAGGCCAAGTATATCGATGAACAATTTGGGTCTCAAGTTTCGGAGCTTGTATTTAAGGTATGATTTCAACAGTAGTGCCAGCATTTAAGTATCTCATTGAAGAACGTAAGCTAACTGAAGGGACGATCAGAACCTTCAATTTAGGATATGTGAGTGGTATTGGGGATATCTATATTGGTGCAGAATTTACAGATACAATCCCCGAGCTTGATAAAAGGTTCTATCATTCATCCCTCTTCCCTATCTTTGATTTGTTTGGCAAGTGCATCGCAGCGTCAGTTAGACCTCTTGGTCCCACAAAGACTAAGTACATTAATACTGAATACGAGAAGAAGGAACATTTGTATGGCTTGTCTGTTACATGGCAAGCTTGTTTACAGGCGCAGGAAGTATACGTGGTTGAAGGAAATATTAGCCTGCTTCAGATGCACCAAGCTGGTATTACTAACTGCGTTGCAATGTTAGGTTCAAGGCTTTCACCGACTCAGGTTTGTCTTCTTAATAGATTTGTCAAGAAGGTTATCATGGTACCTGATGCTGATAAGGCTGGTCGCAAACTGATTGAGAAGATGCAGGATGAACTTATCCCTACTAAGTTGTATGATTCAGATATAAAATTTACTTACATTGAGTTGCCAAACGGTCAAGATCCAGACGATTACTTTAAGACACATTCTAAAGAAGATTTCTTAAGTCTCAACGAGCAGGAGTTAAATATATGAGTGAAAAAGCATGGCACATAATTTCAACCCAAGGAATGGGTCCAAGAGCGATCTTGAAAATCCAAGCTATACTGGACGTATTAGATTACGAAGGAGAGCTTTGGACACCGATGGTAAGAGTTGCTGGTACGGTAACAGGCCGAATTAAGGATAGTGAGAAACTCCTATTCCCTGGTTATGTCTTTATCTATACGAGAGTTGATGACAGCAAGCTTGAACAGGCTTTAGTAGAAGCAAAGATCGGTAAGTTTTTAAAGAAAGCAGGAGCCACTTTCCCTGCAGTTATTAAAGAAGAAGAGATCGAACATATTAAACAGTTGGAGATGGCAAATGCTGCTCCTGCTCCAGAAGAGATCATTGATATCTCGGTTGGTAACTTAGTAGAAATTTGTGTTGGTCCGTTGATTGGATTCAAGGGTATCGTTATGAAGATATCCGGACATAGTGCTTCGATTGACACGTTGATCTTTGGTCGCTCAACGCCTGTTACTGTCAATATCTCTCATTTGACTAAACTCTCAGATAGTGCATCCTAATGAAGCGCAAGGCTACAAAAAGTAAAGCACGTGTAGTTGACATGATCCACAACGATGCAGGTCTATCAAGCAGTTTAGACTTCATCGAGATTGGCATGTCGCATGAGGACTTGGAGAAGCTTGCTCAAAAGAACGCTATGCTCTTGGAGCAGCGTCAAGATTATGAGAAGCGTAAGCATATAGTCCGTAAACAAGAGAAGCTACTAAAGAAGACGTTCAAGGCCGCTTCTCAGGTACTGACAGATGCTCAATTTCAGATCTTCTCAATGCGATATATCTACCAGATGCCTGAGAGTGAGATCGCACAGCAGGTCGGTTGTGTTCAGAACTATGTTTCTCGAGCTTTGAAAGCCTCGATTAAGAAGATTCAGAAGAGATTGCGTGTACCCATCAATTTAAAAGGATTTGCTAAGGATCGTAAGAATAAAGAGAAATGAAACGCAGCCGAATTTACGTAGAGAAGCAGTTTTCAGATAAAGAGCTTGAGCTTTTGAAAGCTGATCTAATTGAGCATGCCTGTAATGAGGTAGGTAAGATTAAGAAGCTTCCATTCCCCGGAGCCGAAATAAGCAACGTAGTTAAGAATGCTGTGGAAAGAGTGCTTATAACGCACAAATTCGGTTCGGGAGTAGCCCTGGGAACATTGGTTAGGATGCAGGTAATGGCCGATTTACGCACAGAAATGCTGAAAAGGTATCCTGACATGGCCCCGAAGATTTTATGGCCTGATTTGATTGAAAATAAGCCATTTGAGAAGCTTGGGGACATGCTTAAGAAGGTCAAGAATTTAGGGCGTCCCAGAATCACTGAGATTTTTGAAGAAGTAAATGGCTCATTAAATGGTAGACAACAGAAATTGCTTCACGCTGTCTATAAGAATCCAGCCATAAGTTACGCTGAGATATGTAAGCAGTTTGGAACACGTGGTGTTATGACATATCGTGAGATTAAGATCATATATAACCAACTGATTCAAACACTGAAATTTTTGGAGATTACATTATGAACGACGAAACACAAGAACCTACGCCAGAACAACCAGCTACTCCAGAAGAGAAGCAGGTAGATAAATCTTCTAACCGCATGTACCTTGAGAAGCTTCCTAAAGAAGTTCGAGAGGATATGGACCAACACATGCGAGCTAAGAATCCATCAGCAACTAAGAAGTACATGATGGAGAAGTATGGCGAGCAATATCCGCAGATTTTAACCCTTACCAAGCAAGCATTTTATAACTATGAGAAGAAGTTCAAGATTAAGAACATTGATCTTGCCCTTCAGACACAGGTTATGAATACATCGCCTGCTCTTTTGGATGTCATTGAGAAGATGACAGATGAAAGCATAAGCCTTGATGATAAGAAGGCTGCTCTCATTTCCTTATATAATGATTGTGCAGCAACGAGCAAACGCCTGGAAATAGCTCAACAGAATTTCCTTGATCCTCAAATGCAGATGGTGATCCTCCAGAATCGCAAGCAGATGGTTACGATCATTGAGAAGATCGCGGTCCTAAAGACTCAACTAGATCAAGATTCCGATAAAAATTGGCGGGGGGAAGTTGAATCAATCATTCAGGTTTGCCTAGCCGCCGTTGTTAATTCTTATAAAGTAACCCACCAAGACCAAGCATTATACTCTAAATTTATGGCTGATTTGTTAGCCCGTTTAACAGAGTTGATGAAGTCTTACAAGACCACAAAAGAAACAGTAAAACAATCCCCCATAAAAATAAGCTAAATAAAAGGGCCTAAGGGCCCATGTACATTCTTATTAACTCCTGGTAGAATTAATTGACCCACCGATACGGTCAGCCCGTGAAAAAAGCTGGAGGGTGAGAAACTCAGGGTCAAGTGTCTGGTTCCGGATGCGAGTTCTTTTCTCACAGGACACAATTTACTTGACAAGATAACATTCTTGTGCTAGAATAGATTATGATGCCCAGCGAGTATATGTTAAGGTCATACTACGTAGATTTTAATGAACCGACTGACGAGGTTGTTGAAGTAACAACGACCGAAGAGGACGAAGACTAATTATGACGAATGTAATGACGATGATGGAGAAGCTTAGCATTCGATTAATTCAAGGCCACCCGTTCTACGCGAGTCTTTTGTCACAGATGCGTAAGATCGAGTGCACTGGTGAATTAGCTAAACAGATTCCTACCGAAGCAGTTGCTATTGAGAATGGTCGTATCAACTTCTATTTTAATCCGGCCTTCCTTGAGACATTGACAGTTGATGAAGCTGTTGCTGTTCTTACACATGAGTGTAACCACGTTGTTAAAGGTCACTTAACTCGTATGCGTGATGAGTATAAGCAAAATAGTCAACTTGCGAATATTGCGCAAGACATGAATGCTAATAAGGAAATTCAGCATTTGCCCAAAGATGCTTGCACTGTCAAAACAATCACTGAACAATTTGCGAAACAAGGTATCAAGCTTAATCTCAAAGACGATGATACATCGGAAAACTATTACAAGGAATTGAACAAGCATTCCAATAAGATGGAGATGTCGCAAGATGGCAAAGGCAACACAGAAATCACTCTTAAAGACAGCAAAGGCAACACGCTTGGTAAAGTAACTGTGAAGACGATTTGTAATCAGAAAGATAAGCAATCTGAAGGAAATGCTAAGGGTGAAGTTCCTGCACTCGCGCAAGAAGTTATTCGCCAAGCTATTAAGGAAGCTGTTGAAGCGACTGAAAAAGCACGTGGCACGATTCCGCATGGCTTAGAAGAGTCAATCAAAGAATGGTTGACACCTCCAATTATCTCGTGGCGTTCGCTTCTTAAGAAGTTCTTGGCCGCTTCAATTAAGGCTGGTTCTAAACGTTCTTGGAAACGACCAAATCGTCGATTTGGTGACACACAAAAAGGCAAGCTAAGTGATCGCATGGTAAGCATTACGATTGCGATTGATACGAGTGGTTCTATCTCTAATGAAGATCTTAAGGATTTCGTGAACGAGATGAGAGCGATTAAAGCTTGCTACAAAGGAAGCATGACAGTGATGGAGTGCGATGCTGAAATCCACAACACTTACAAGCTTGACAAGTATAAACGAGTTAAGACCAATTTTAAAGGACGTGGCGGCACAAGCTTCATGCCAGTGTTCAAATATATCAAAGAAAAGAAGCTGAAAACAGACCTATTGATCTTTTTCACAGATCTTTGCGGAGATCAAGATATGTGCAAAAAGCCACCCTATAACGTTCTTTGGGTCGCTACGGTGCCTGCTAAAAGCTATAAGATGCCATTCGGTCATGTCATATCGTTGGTTGACAACCCTGACAAAAAACGCCAAAAATAGTTGAGGGGCGGGGGTTGACAAGTAGGTAAACATCTGTTATAATAGATAGTGTAAGAAACTAACAATGGGAGATAACAATGCACATTAACGACGCGAAACGATATATCCGAAATATCATCGAAAAACAAGTGCCTGTCACGGTTGCTATGGTTGGACCGTCTGGTATTGGTAAGTCTGCTATCGAAAAGCAACTTTCTCGAGAGATGAGCGAGTTCTTTAAAACGGACTTTGGATTTATCGATCTTCGTCTTGCTACTCAAGAACCGTCTGACTTGATCGGTATCCCATATCAGAAATGTACTTCTGATTGCCGAGTCGTTAATGATAAAAACGGAAGCACAGTTATTCATGGACAGCATGAAACTCATTGGGCTATTCCGTCTTGGTTTCCCAAAGCTGGTACTCGTGGCGTTATCTGTTTGGAAGAGTTGAATCGCGCTCCGAACGATGTTCGTCAGTGTATCTTCCAATTCATTTGGGATCGTGAATTGCATCAATCTAAATTGCCCGAAGGTTGGACGATTGTGCTCGCGATGAATCCTGAAACGGATGATGGTTCGTATCAGGTTGAAACGCTAGATAAAGCTTTGATTCGTCGATGTTCTGTCGTTGTGGTTGAGCCTAATGTCAATGCTTGGATGGATTGGGCGACGACCATTGGAAATGTGCCGGCTGAAATCACTGGTTTCATCGGTACTCATAAAGATATGTTGTTCGAACCGGAAACGTTTGACTTCCCTGTCACTCGTACGCCAGCTGGTTGGGGTGATACTTTGGCTCTTCTGTTCAGAGCGAAAGCGATTCCTCAAGATTTAGAATTTGAGATCATCTCAGGTGTTCTTGGTAAAGTTGCTGCTGCAGCCTTCATTAAATACATGGACAAGAACTATGAACGTCCTGTAAATGGTGAAGAAGTTCTTGAAGATTATGATAAGGTCAAAGATAAGATCAAGAAACAATCTAAGAAAGCCGAAGAGATGTATGTTACCATCAAGCAGATCGTTGGTGTGGCTGAAAAGTCAAACAAGAAACTGACGAAGGCTCAAATGAAGAACCTGATTGACTTCATTGATGACATTCCGGCTGATACTGGTGCAATGCTTGTCCATGAGCTTCCGTCTGAAGTTGTCAGTGCCTTGGTTGAGATCGATGATCGCATCCTCAAGGTTGGTAAAGCTTCGCGTACCGCTCGTGAGGAAAAGTAATGGATTGGGTGTTTCACGACAGCTATAAGACTGAGAAATTAGCGAACAAGGCCGGTGACGACATAGTTAAGCTTGGCCTTGCTGCAGGTGTTAAGGTTCCAAAACGGAAGAAAAAGAATGAGAAATTTAAACTCTACATTCTACCGCTGACGAAACGAGGAGTTAAATAGCATGAGTAAGGGAACGAAGTTAGAAGAGCTGTTACTTGAGAAGAGTAAAAGCAAGCTGTTACTTGGTGTCTATACATTAGACCCGCACCAATTGCTTACATGGTTTAAGCATGATGCAGATGATTTCAATAAACTAGTCAAGAAGGTCTCAAAGGTTATTAGAACAAATCCAAAACTTGTCACTAAAATTAGGGAGGGCAAATAACATGCCAAATTATATTCCACAACCAAAAGCTAAAGATACGCCAAGCCGCAAATCTCGTAAGGGTGGTCGCAGTTCTTCTTTCATTAAGAATAAAATGGCTGGTCGTTTGCAACGTAAGGCTCGCAAAGAGAAACGTGATGCTATTGCTGAAGCCCGAGCTGCGCAGCAGGAAGAGTTAGAAGTAACCGAATAATGGATAAATGGGCTGAACTAAACGACTTTTCAATGTTCGAGGGGAAACTCCCCTGCATACTTTGCAAAGCCGATTCATCCAAGACTCTCTTAGGAGATCATTGGAAGTGTTCAGTATGTTCACATGTGTTCAATAAAGATGGATCAGAATTGATGATCCAATGCTACTGTGAAAAGTGCCTTGCTAAGAATAAAGAGCCGCAATTAGATCTTGAAGCCGCTCTTAAACAACTTGAACAAGAGGCTACAAAACAGAAGTCGAAGTCCAAAAAGAAGTCTAAGAAGAAAAAGACGTAAGGATTTCGCTCAGTCACGACCCTCCCTTCGTGGCTGAGCTCTTTATAGGAGAACATATGTCGCTTAACCTAGTAGATATTCGGCATGATATCGAAACGCGAGAGACTTATCTCAAGCGTTGTTTGTCTATATTAGATGGGTGGCAAGATTCCAATGAGACAGTAGGCTCAAAGGAATTATTAGAGCAGGAAGTGTTCTTTCTTCGTGATCAGTTGAGTATGTTGTATCAAGCTGCACAGCTATTACAAGAGGAACAGCCAGAAGAACGTATACTCGAGACGGTGTAAGGTATGGACCGAATAAAAGAGATATGTGGCAACTGTGGACATGATTTTGAAATGCACCAGATGGCGACGTTTGGTGTCTGGTATTGTGATTTTGAAGACAGTTGCGAATGCAATGAATATGTATCAAGAAAGGTGTTCGAGAGTGATGACGACTCATACCTCTGGAACTAAGGAGAATTGAAATGAGCTTTTTTGGATTTGGTAAGCATGAAGAGGAAGTAATTGAAGTCCCTAAAAAGAAAGATCCCAATGCTTGGGAGTTTTTAGAGGATGAGGAAGATTTCAGTACGTACCGTCGTCGTGTTCCAGGCGGTTGGCTTGTTCGTACGATGTATGAATATGCTGAATCAGAAGCATTAACGTTTGTCCCAGACGCAGATCATAGTTGGAGGCCATAATGAGCATTAAGAAGAAAGGTACCCCTGCTCCAATTCAGATTGTAAAGAATAGCGATTTAGACAAGGTTATACGTAATGAGATCAAAGCATATAAAGCTGTAGAGAAAAGCAAACATGCTCACCCTGATTTAAAGTTGCTAGCTGAGGGTGGTAGACAGGCGTTAGAATGGGTATTAGAAGCTAAAAAAGAGACAAAATAACCATGTACATTCTTAACAACTACTGGTATAATTAAGTATGGACCCTTTAAAACAGCAGGAAATTCAGGAAGAGTTGGAACCAGTTGCATGTTGTGATGAATGCGAGCTCATGTTTACAGAATACAAGAGCTGGATAGGGAAATAATATGGAAACTCCTGTTTGGATTACATGCGCAGAATGTGACTTTGGTACTGAAGAGCTTCAAGGAATGATTCAACATATCCTTGATACTCATACTGAATATACACCTGAACAAGCGCAGCACTACGCCGAGCTTTGGCAAGAATCAGCGTATGAAGCACAAGAGCTTGAGAACATTGAACGAGCTGAGTACTTCCGTCGTCATGGCATTGACATGTATGACGATGGAGATCGAGACGACTAATGGCTAATCACAGTCGATTCCTGAAAGTTGCACACGAGATGGCGCTTAAATCTACTGAGATGAAGCGTCAGTTCGGTGTTGTGATTGTTGATGGGAATAAGATTTTAGCCACTGGACGCAATCGTAAGTCTCACCCGAAGATGCCAAAGATAACAAGTCAGAATGGTGAACGTCGTTATTTTGGGTTGCATGCTGAGTGTGATGCGTTATTGAAATGTGACTTTTCTGTACGTGGTGCTTCCGTATACATTTGGGGCCAGAATGTATCTACCGGAAACTTGTGTTTTAGTGGCCCGTGTGATCTTTGCCAGCGTCTATTAAAAGAACGAGGAGTTAAGTATGCCATTTTCCCATACAAAAACACATACGCTATTACTAGTCTTTAGTCTATTTGTCACGCTTGCTGATCCTGCATTTGATCCACAAGCATTTAAAAAATTTAAGAAGAGCGGAGATAAGCCTGTTTGCTTGGTTAATTATCAAGAAAAAACAGTTGAATGTAATTATAAAAATATGACTGAATGCCGCGATCAATACGGGCAACCAGGTAGACATATGGTGATTTGCTTTCCACGTAAAAGCCTTAAATTAGATGAGGATAAGAAGAAATGAGATACTTACTATTAATTATTCCCTTAATATTTACGGGATGTTCAAGCATAAAATTTGTCACAACTGAACATGGACATATGGTCACTGACAAGCATGAACCAGTGAAGATCATCGGAAATCCTCCCGTATCGTGTCACTTTTTAGGGGAAAGCACAGAGTATGCTGGATTCTTTATGTATCAGGATGATGACGGAACAATTGTTTTAGATGACTACGGGCGCAATGTTATTAAATTGCATGGAAATGTAGTGTGTAAGTTGCTTAATGACACACGGCTCTAAGTTAATACGATGGTTTGTATGGCCTTCAACAAAAAGGTTGATGTTGTATAAACGAGATAAATGCACAAAAGTTTTCTGTAGGATACGAAATGCAGAGGATGCGAAAGATCATCTTGATAGAAATTGTATAACGAATATTGAGTATGTCGAAGCACTCAGTAGATTAAAGGAGATAAACAAAAATGCGTAAAGGTCAAGCACATTCACCCGAGACAAAAGCTAAGATTGCAGCTGCGAAAGCAGGCAAGCTTTTTACCCCTGAACATGCTCAAGCTATTAGTGAAGCATTGAAGGGTCGTAAAAAAACTGCTGCTCATAAAGCGGCTATTAGCGCTGGTATTAAGGCTGCTCAAGCTACCAAAGTTGAATTGCCAGTTGTTGAAGCACCAGAACAAAAGTAATTAGGGGATTTTAATGAACATTAAATATATACTCGCTATAGTTATAGGTATCTTTATTGGATGGTGCACTATTCCATTCGCTAGCGCCAAAGAAGATAATACCTATAAAGGACTACTTCGCGAGGCCATTACAGTATTGGAGCACATTCAGACTAACACTGCTCAAACAGCAGAGAATACCAAAGCGATTAAGGAAAAATTAGGAGCTAAATAAGTATGGCGATGTTTAGTCACGCTTCATATAAATCGATGCTTGATCAGCTTTTGTCAGCAGAATTAATGTATTCTGCATCAGTGGCTAGCGAGAAGAACATCAAATGTGCTATGACGCGTGTTCTTGGCGTTCTAATTAAGAAGAATGTTTTGAGACGCTACGCTAACTTGGTATTAGATGAGAATTTAAATGTCCATGTTACTATCTATGATGGATCAGATGGGACTGAATTTAATATAACGCTTATTTATGGGGAATAATCCAGATCAAGAAGAAGTTGAACGATTTGCAAAGGCATTTAGTGCTTGTAGAACATGTAATCATATTATGATGGCTCATTCATTTAACAAGCAGCATAAGGGTAGATGCGTTGAAGCATTTGTTAGCATTACAGGTGAGCATAAACTTTGTAAGTGTTTGTTATTCATCCCTAAAGATAATCTTGAATTTTTAGAATGGGCTGCGGAAAATAAGCGTAAGGGGGCCAAATAATGTACCGAAAATTAGATTGTGAATGTAAGCATGCTTATGACAGTCATTTACGTAGAGATACATTTGAATGCGAAGAATGTCCATGCACATTTTATGATCCAGCCGGTCATAATCCAGAATTAGAGAATATCCTTTGCCCACAATGTAGAAAAGTACGTCTTGAAAAAGCTGATTCAAGAACTTATGAATGTCCCATTTGCCACTATATCATGTTCGAACGCCAAGTAAGGGACGCGTTAGGATGAAGCTTTACCGAGGCGTTCGCACTGATCCTGGTTATCATCCCATTGTATACGTAGATGACAAGGTATTAGATATTAATCCATCTAAAACTATCATCCATGATTATGGTGCAGATTGTCCAGAATGGGGATATTTTGGATCAGGTCCGTCTCAAACTGCTGCAGCTATTCTATACGATATAACTGAAGATGCTGAGATTACAAAACAATATCATCAGGAATTTAAACGAGAGTTTATAGCTATTTTTGATCAGAATTCGTTTGTACTGCTAGAAACTCAGGCTCGAACCTGGCTTGAGGATCAACTGCGTAACACGGAGGAATTATGAACGGTCCAAAGACTCGTAAAGAAGCCATTAAAGATGTTCAGGCACATGGTGAACCAATAGAACCAAATCAGTATTGTGAAGATTTGATTCAGGCGGCAATGCGTCATGAGCTTGAAGAACTTCTTAACGACAAAGAAGAGTATCGTCCTTAATGAAATATCTAGCATTTGATGTGGAAGCTGGTGGGGTAACGTCAGATCATTCCCTGCTATCTGCTTATTTCGTGGTGATCGATGAAGACCTAAAAACGGTATATGGTGAGTTGGATCTTCTAGTTAAGCCAGATGATGGCAACTATGTGATGACAGCTCAAGCCCTAGAAGTCAATAGGATCGATATTATCGCCCATGATAAGGTAGCAATCCCTGAGAGCAAAGCTGGAACGATGCTCTATAACTTCCTAAAAGAACATGCCCCAAATGGGACAACGAAACTTACTCCTTTGGGTCATAATATCGCCTTTGATGTAGAATTCATCAAAAAGCATCTACTTAATAAGGCGTTTAATCAGTTTGTATCCTATAGGATGTTGGATACTTCTAGCATCATTCAGTTCTTCAAACTGACTGGATTGGTTTCACGAGATTTAGCAGGTTCTTTATCAGAGATAGCTGCCCATTTTGGTATATCTACTATAACAAATGTGCCTCATACGGCTAAAGGTGACACATGGATGGTTATAGAGATTCTACGCAAACTTAGGGACCAGATAACGTCAGAATCAGCTCTATAAATCAACCAAAAATAGGGGGTTGACAAGACGGCAAATATCTGTTATAATTATATAGGGAGATAAAAATGGCTGAACACAATTTCAATGAGGCTCAGTCAAAACCAGGTTTAACAGCAGACGGTCAGAAGTGGTACCAGAATTGTTACGTGTGCAACAAGCAGATCAATTTCTTTAAGGCACCTAGAGAGAGTTGGCGACAGATTGGTCAGTATGTAAGACATATGAAGTGTTCACCACCGCCATTGAAGTAAAAGGAGGACACAATGAAGAAACTACTGAGCATTATGTTGATGTTGGTAGCGATTCAAACAGTGTGTATCCCGGCTGAACAAGCTGTAAATCCGTACAGAGCAGAAGCGTTAAAGATTCAATCATATTATAAACGCATGGTGACTAAAGGCACTGAAAGAGTTGTGCCTGATCTTCATGTCGTTGAGCATGTGCTGCGAGCAATTGATACGAACTTGCCAAAGTACTTCCCTAATGGACCGTTTACTCGGGAAGACTTTATCGCGATAGCAATGCTTGAATCTGATTTCCATCAGTTCGAGATTGGAACATCAGGTGAACGTGGTATCTTTCAGATCATGAAGATTCACGTTAAGGGTGAAAAGACGTGGGAACACATGTATAACATTGATCTAAACACGAAGTATTCAATGATTATCATGAAAGACAAGATGCGTGTGAGAAAAGACTTAAGAAACACGATCATTGCATACAATGGATACGTTATTAATAAGCGTGGCCAATTGATAGCAAAGTACTGGCGATCGTATTTGAAACATAAAGAGATTGTCCACGAAGTATTGAATGGATAATCTGTAGTAAAGGAGTAATATGTCAACATTGATTTGGTCGTTGTTGTTTTTTCTAATTGGCGTTATTGAATTCTATTTAGATACATGGGAACGTCTTGTATCATCTCGTCTTAAGTTTTGGGCTACTATATGGTATAGTACCCTTAATCATGTTATTGACTTCTTCATGTACATGTTTCTGTTCAGTGCTCTCATGTCGTTTTGGGAAACATGGCACACTGGTGTTCACGATTATCATAAATTAATTCCCTATGTGCTTTATACTGTTGGCAAGGTTGTAGGTATTGGTCTTGCTACTTGGTGGTTTGCTCGTAAAAAGAAACAGACTGATAAAGCACGTGCAGTAGATATCTTGACTACCTCTAATAAGGCTAAGAAGAAACGAGGTAAGCGTAAGCTTAATAAGAAGGTTCAACACTCAGTTGAGGTTGGACAGCTCTTTGACTCAGTGGAAACAGAAGATTTAAAAGATGAGATTAAAGCACAGGTTGTTGAGAACGTTACTCAAAAGATCAGTGATAAGGTTGATGAGGCGTTGAATCAGGAGAAAAATTCATGAGTTTAACTAGAATCCAGAAGACATTTGTGCGATTGGCATCGAGCAAATGGATGAACGCTGGACAATACGGACGTCCATATGGATATAGGCCGTCTAAGAAGAAATTCCCTGTAGCCAAGGTAAAGGTTGATATCATCGATGCTGTAACTGGTCAGAAAACGTCTGGTAAATCGGCTTCAGAAGAGTCAAAGGCTAAGCTTAAGAAGTGGTTGAAGCTACGTAACGTTCGTGCTGAGTTTACTGAAGTTATCCTTAAGAAGAATTCAGCGTGGTTCAAATTGGACGAGACAGAATTTATGGATTACCCCATAATTATTAAGGTTGGTACGTATAAAGCACCATACCTTATTAAGAGAGTGCAAGACAAGAAGACTCGTAAGGGTATTACAACCATCAGCATTCAACTGGAAACAACTGGTAATGTAGACTATATCGCCATTCTTAGTAAGAAGAAAGAACTATTAGCTAACAAGGGAAAGAAATGAATCCAGCGCAATACATAAAGATGCACGAGCTTTGGGATCTTGAGCGGCTGAAGCAACACGCTCAACATAACAATGTCTACGTCATTCAATCCCCTAAATTCCCAGATGTCGTGATGTTGCATTATATGGATGCAGTTCAGTACGATAACCTATGGACAACGTTTAACCGAATGTGTCGTGGATTGATCCTAGACCTGAAAAATCAACGTGTCTTGGCATGGCCGTTCAACAAATTTTTCAACCTAGATCAAATGCCTGAGACAAAATATGATAAACTCGAGACTTTGGGTCATTTCGATACAAGTGAGAAGCTAGACGGATCAATGATCGTGATGTTCCGCGATCCGAATACTGATAAGCTTACGTTCACTACCAAAGGCTCGTTGGATTCTGAGCATGGACAGTACGCGAATGCTCTTCAGTTTCCCACTGGATTCTGGCTCGTAGCTTCGAAGTACATGGAGAGTGGAACCTTAATATTTGAATTGATCAGTAAGAGATTTCAGATCGTGGTCGATTATAAAAAGAAAGGTTATGAAGAGGGTTTATACCTCATTGGCTATCGTGATCATATCTCAGGACGATTGGCCGGACACAATGAAGTAAATAAGATTGCAGATGATTTAGGGGTAAATACCTTTAAACAATATCCCTTTAATTCCCTAGATTCCTTGCTTGCCACTGCGAAGGATCTTCCCGTGCTTGAAGAAGGCTTCGTACTCAGGTTTGAGGATGATCTTATGGTCAAGGTCAAAGGAAGTGCTTACCTCGCTGCGCATCGCTTTATAAGTCATTTAAGTGATCGGAACATCTTGCAAGCTGTAGCCGATGGAACGGCGTCACACTTAGCTACTCTTGCACCAGAAGAATATGTTCAAGATGTACTAGATAAGATTGATCATTTCCAAAAACGAGTTGCAGAGTTGGAGAAAACGTGTTATACTTTATATAGCGAGTCTCCCAAGAATGTTATGCGTAAGGACTTCGCTTTCTGGGTTAATCAGAATGTCCCTTCTCATTTTAAGGGATTCATGTTTCAGTTGTTAGATAATAAACCTGTCGATCGGAAGCATATGTTTAGGGTATTAGAAGAGATTGACCACATTGATGGTCGAACGAGGATTTAATGAAACGTCGAGATATTTTACTTGGTATTTTACTTGGTCAACTTATTATGCTTCCTTATGTTATTCATTTAATTAGAACACCGAGGGTTGAGGCTTTAACAATTCCATCTATTTATTATGATTTTAAGAAAACACAACATTTTGAAATTGCTGATATCCCTAAAGGTTATATCTTACAGATAAATATTGCATCATTTGAAACTGTTAATAATCAGTATCAAAGGTTAGATCCGGGCGGACCGCTTGTCAATGGATTCTATAATGATAGAACTAATATCATTTGGTGTGTCTACGATCCACTAGTTTTGTATCATGAAATTAAACATGTAACAGAGGGGAACTATCACCGATGAAATCATTTCCTTATCAGATCAATTATTTCTGCTGCTTCCTATCATTGTTTGCTGCTGTTGTAAGTGCAATGACGCATCAACTTGGATTCTTAATTATCAATTTCTTTTTCGCTGTATTCAATTGGTACATCGCCGAGTATAAACGAGGACTTGAAAATGGACAAGACAAACGAGACACCGAAGATTCAGGAAGTGACGACTCTCAAGACGAAGAGTAATAAGCTATTTGTACTCTGCATTCAAGCAGAGGATGGAACGATAGAACGTATATTCACAGGACCAGATTACAATCAGTTGTATTTGCAAGGTAGTACAGAAAGTAAAGCTACTCGTGGATTTTGGTCAATGTATGATGTACAAGGCCGATTCATCGATGGCAATTATAGAAGCAAAGTGACTAAATAACAAAGGAGATACACAATGCCTGAAAATCCATTACCACAACGCAATGAGAAGCCACTTGGTCCATCAGATTGGGTTCGAGATTTGGTTAAAGAACAAACACCAGTAGCGAAGCCAGCTGTTACACCAGCTGCTCCTCTTGATGCGAAGTTGCCACTCCCAACACCAAACGCAGCTCCAGTAGTTCCTGCGCCTCTTGCAACACCAGCTGCTCCTGCTCCACTAGGAACACCAGTGCCAGCACCAGTTGTTGATGCAACAAAGCCAGCAACTCCTCCAGTTGTTGACAAACCAGCTGATGCTTCCGCTCCTATCGCTGAGAAGCCGTTGTCTGATACTCCAGCGCCTGTAGCAACGAAGCCTTCAACTGCAACACCTCCACCAGCTCAAAAGTAAGCCGGAGGTAGTTAAGGAGACAAGTAATGTCTTGTCGAGTATACTTAAGCGGTAAGATGTCCAACCGCTATGTGGAAGATGTAAAGTCTGAACGTAGACGTGCAACAGAAGAATTATCCAAGTATAAAATGAGAGCTGTAGATCCTGCAGCTGCGGAGGAGAAACTTTGGCCCAATAAAAAGAATGCCAAGATTTCCTCTACATTTAAACGTAAGATCATGGACATTATGGTATGGCATGATCTTTGGTTGATTCGTCGTTGTGATGTTATGCTTGTATTGACTGGTGACGTTGTATCTGAAGGAACCTTATTAGAATGGCGATATGCCCAGAACATAGGGATTCCTGTCATTATGATCGCACCAGAGCGCATTAAGGGTAGTTTTATGGGATGGGTCAATATCCTGATACCCCAAGATCATATGTTCCCTGATCTTAAATCTGCTGTCAGGTTCATTAATAAGAAGTATGCAAAAGAGTATGCAGAGCATCACGAATACTTCGCAGCAGCCGTTAAGAATAGGGTTGTAAAACCACCCCGAAAGAAGAAATAGGGGGTTTACATTCACCTTAATTCCTGTTAGGATTAAGGAGAGGACTGGGAGAAATATGCCATTAAATCCTGATCAGATTCGTGTAGACTTACTACGAATCAAAAGGAAGTTGTACATCAGCTATCCCGAAGGTTCTAAAGAACGTCGGGAGTTTTTGCTTGCCTCTAAACTGTCTGAGCTTAAGTACCTTCAGAAGCTTATCGAGCCAGATCTTATTGACACGATCTTCGAAGAGTATGATAAGCAGCAGAAAGCAGAGGCTATAAATATTGCAACAAGTCTTCTTAGTGGAGCATGTCTTACCATCATGTTATATGGGTATCATCAATTGCATCCTAATAACATTTGGCTTACGCTATATCCTATGCCAGCAATCTTTGGATTGTTTTATGGGATAACACATGTGATTCATGCTGTAGAGCATTGGAAAAGCTTACAACCATTTAAGAATGAATACGAAAAGATATCTAAAAAGGTGGAGAAGATCTTGAAAGAGATTCATGATCTAGCAAAATTCAAATGAACATTAATGAATTCCATGATGCTGTAGTCAATCTACGACCGGTTGATCTACTATCCCTTCGAGCTGAAATGCCTGAGCTCGAGACTCTTCATTGTTGTGAACAAGCGCCTGAGCATCATGCGGAAGGCAATGTTCTTATCCACCTTAATATGGCTGCGAACATCGTGCTTCAGCTTATGGATGCAGAAGAGCTTGATTATAAGGATAAGCCTCTCGTCTATCTAGCTACGATCCTCCATGATATTGGTAAGCCTAAGACATTTGCTATCTCTCCTAAGCATGGTCGAATCACTGCGTATGGACATGATGAAGCTGGTGTTCCACTGGCTAATGAGTTCATGCGTAAGTATTTCCCTGAATTTAACTATAGACAGCGTGAGACAGTTTGCCGGCTAATTGAGTATCATATGCGTCCACGTGAATGGATGAAGGCTAATACTGTTTCTACTGAGAAGATGAAGATGCTCTCGCTTGCTGTTAATACGAAGAATCTTTATGTTCTGTCTCAGGCTGACACACTTGGTCGTATAGCTAAGGATATGACTCAAAGCATGCTGCTGCTCGAGCTCTTTAAGCAGAATTGTGAAGATATGGGTATCTGGAATAGACCTTATCGTGTTCCTCTTGCTACTCATTTGAAGGATTCATCTTATTCCTTAGCTCGCTGGAATATCCTAATGAATCATTGTCGCGAGGATAATGATACCTATGCAGAAGCAGAGAAGATCATGATCCAACCTCCTAAAAAGAACTTCCAGCTAATGCTTCTGATCGGTGCACCTGGATCAGGTAAGTCGACAGTTCGAGATCAATTGGTTGCTCGATATCCTGATCTTAAGGTTATCAGCATGGATGATCGACGTAAAGAGCTTACTGGTGATGCTAATGATCAATCCTGCAATCGTGAGGTATTCTCTTGGCAACAACACGAGCTTAACGATGCTATGGAAGCACGTCAAAATACGATCATAGATGCTACGAATACGTCTAGGAAACTCCGTAAGATGCTTTGGGAGATCGGAAGACGTAACGGAGCGCTTTGTTCTGCTATCTATTTCGATATTCCTCTTGCTACGTTGCACGAACGGAATAAAGGAAGAGAGAAGAGAGTGCCAGATGATGTGGTAGAACGATTCTATTACACCATGCAATCCGTATTGCCTTATGAAGCTGATTTGATACAAGTTATAGATCAATAACCTACCGCCTATCCTACCAAAACAGGTTGATAATTCAACCATTTCCTCAGAACAATTAACAAAAATAAACATGCCTTAGGGGGGTTTACAAACTTATCTTCTCATGGTATAATATATCATGATCAAAACCTTAACGCTCTGCCAAACGTGTGAGACAAACGAGGCAACGCACAAACGGGTTATGTTCGGTGATGTGCATTGTGCTGATTGTATTATCCGTGAATTGAGTGGCTCGTTCGAACCTATTAATGAGGAGGCAATCTAATGATACCCATGATCCATCCGACTCGTGACATTAACGGTACTTGTCTTCAAGGTTATATCACAATCAAATTCTCTGAAATCGTTGAAGTGCTCGGTAAACCTACATTTGAAGACGGAGATAAGGTTACTGCAGAATGGTCTTTCAAAACTCACAATAACATTGTCTTTACACTCTACGATTATAAAGAAGATTCTACTCCAAAAGGTGAATATTCGTGGCATATTGGTGGACATGATCAACGTGCGATGTTGATTGTTCAACGACTGTTTCCGACTCATTTCGTACGCAGTTATCGCGCTTAAATTTCCTTCGGAGGGTATTATGAAACGCTCAGAGCTTGAAGTGTTGCGTGACATAAACGAGACATATGGTGCGTTGTCGCCTGAGAACTTGACGCATGACGGCGAGCTTCCTCAATCGATAGTAGATAGAGAAGAACGTCGTTTGACGAAGAAGCTTAAAGCTTTGTTCGTCGAGCTCGGCCGTGAGATTGATGAAGAACAAGCATGGAGGTTATCTAATGGCCGATAAAAAGATTGTACTTGCATTAAACCAAGTTGAGAAAGAATGGTTGTATGAAGTGTTGGCTGATTTGCTTGATACCAATGCTTCTGGTACTTGGGATGCAAATATGGCTAGTCATATCGCTGATAAACTTGATCAAGCGAAACTGAAGTAAAGGAGATAGTACAATGACGTCATTTCGTAGAGATTTTAATAAAGCATTGCGTAACGCCAAAACACCTCGTCAAGCGTATTTGGTCTACAAACGATTCGCTGATGATCAACTAGCTAAATATGGTGTGATCGCGCTATCATACTTTGATGAGTATATAAATAGCGTTGGTGCTGTTCTAAAGAACGATGTGCAACGTAAACGATTTTCACATTGTGGCCGTAAGCCTCATGTGATTACAAAGAAGTCAGCTGCTCAATTAGCTGATTTATTAGAGAAGTTTGGCAATCGGCTTACAAATAAATTAGAACGACTGGAGAAACTTAAATGAGCATACTTACCTTGTCGTTAGTGTCACACTTTGTGGCTTTTCAGTTTAAGCCACTTAATATCTTCAAGGCGACAACTACTACTCAAACTGTGGAAAGTGTTGCTAGAATGAAACAGGAAGCGATCCAGATCATATATAGGAGACAGGCGTGATTGATCCGAAAGACGACAAAGATGCGGAGGCCCATCGCAATGGCTACTAAGCAATTAAAGAAGAAGCTTCTTAAATGTGACAGCTGTGGTCATAAAAAGGAAGACGTTCAAACGTGTAATGATCCGTATAGCTTGGATGTAGACAATACGGAAATTAAAACGAACCTTTGTGATCTATGCTATCAGAATAGAGTAGATGACATTTAAATGGTACAAAGAATCATTAGGAACAACTACGGAAACTTCCTTCAGATGATTCTAGGCGTTCTTTCATTCTTCCTCAGTTTCCAGATTGGGGAAGGATCAATCCTAGGTGGTTTCTTACACCTTGGAGGATGTGCTTTATTCTGTTCTGGAGTTCATGGATTACACGACGTGAAGATGGAAGAAGAGATTCATCCGCACGGGCATCATTAAAAACAGCTGCATTTATCAAGGCAATTTTGATCATTGAAAATTGGGCCCTTGGGCCTATGTACATTCTTACCTACTCATGATATAATTAGAGGGTAAGACAAACTAATCTAACGGAGGCCAAAAACATGGACGAATTAAAACTGAAAGTTAGCGCGTTCCAAAAAGACCTCGGATTGCTCGCGAAAGAATTAGCTGAAAAGCATGGTTTGTCTCTTACTAAGAATTTCCTTAAGTATGATTCTATTCAGTATAAATCAAGTCTCGTTTTTGCAGTAAAAGGTAAAGAAGCTGAAGTGAAACAAGCGCGTTTGTCTAACTACGGATATCAAGAAAGTGATCCGAAAGTTGGAGAAGTTGTCAACTATCGTCGCACTGGTTATAAGGTTCTCGGATTCAATCGCGCTGGAAATTTGGTTGTTTCTCGTGTCGTTGACAATCGTGAGTTCAAGTTCAAACGCAATCGCTTGAATGGTTTATACGATTACTTCGACAAAGTTGCGGTTTCTGCTTAATCTCTAATAAAGGAGACTATTATGAAAGATATCAAAGAATTTAACGAAGAGTTGCAAGATGCGTACTCAACGGACAACTATAACGGAACTTGGATTCCGTGCATCAAGATGCTTCGCAAACGTGGATACAACGATCAAGCTGTTGAAGCGATAATCCGTTCGAAATGGACGCGTTGGGCTGCAGATGGAAGTGATAAACGCTACGGAAAGAACAATAGCAAAGACTTAGCTCGATTCCTTGATAATTCATCGAATCTTGAAGCGGAAGTTGCGGATCTTGTCAAAGGAACGTTCGGAGAATGATATGAAAGTTTTAAACGAATATCCTTCGCATCATTATATAGAAGAATATGAGAAAACTGAGTTGTTCTGTCCTAAATGCGGTGTTAAAGCCGTATGGGAAGAACAAGGTTCAGGCGATTATTACGTCGGTGTACAATACGTTTGTACGAATTGCTCGTATATCTTTACTATACAAGATGCTTCTCCATTTGATGGTGGGGAGAGAATTGCTCGTATCGTAGAACAATTATCAAAAGGTGTTACATTTAATCCTGTTACTAAGGGAGGAAACTAATCATGGGTGTTGACGCTAGACTCTTTATCAACAGTTCGTGGGGCGTAGATGATATCAAATGCTTGCTTAAAACGCTTCCTCAGGTTGATGGTGATGTAAAGATCATTGGCACGCACACTGCAGATTACACGATCATTAGCTTTAAATGGAATGAAGAACAGCGTGAGCTTGGATATTTTCCTGGTACTCGGTTTGGTGGATTCGTTGGAACGCAGCTTTCCTTTAGAGCTTGGGGAGAATCTAAAGAGATCTTAACTACCATCGCTCAACGGATTGGTGGCTTCTTCTCACCTCAAGACTGTAATGATGATAATTGGGAGCGGTTTGATCATCCTGCTGATGGCAATCTGTTGTTTATGGTGAAGCAAGCTGTTTTAGAAGGCCGAAGTGATGGTCACAACTTTGAAGAATTCGCTAAGTATCACAACGAAAAGACAGCCGAATGGAATAAGCATCAAGAAAAGTCACGCGAAAGCCTGTTCGGTCGTCGATCTAAATAAGACTTTAGCTTTGGCTATAAATGCTGTATAATAAGGGTAGGTAAAGCCCGTGCCTGAACCGATTAAGTTCATTAGCTTAGAAGACGAGATCATTTTGCGTCGTGCTGTTCGTATTGCATATAAGCATGAGGGTTGGGCTGGTATCTATCGTTGCATCGGTGAGATGTATCGATCTATTCAGATTATCGCCGAGGTTGCGTTAGAGATTAATGCTGACGAGGGTAAGAAAAATGAAGGTATTTAGTCACGTTAAGGCTGCTTGCGAGCTTGCTAAGGCTTTGCATAAGCCTGTCCTATATCTGGGATTCGACCCAGATAATCCCGCATTTCCCGCCGAGTGGGATAAAGCTGCACCATACCTCCAATTTGATGATAATGAAACGATGCAGGCTGTCTTCGATGGTCAAGCGATAATCGTATGCGAGACCGATAAGGAACGAGACAGGCTCTATAATATGACGGTGGGAGATGATGGACCCACGAAGTTGAATAGCTATAGTGGATCAGTTCGTGTCTACGCGTTAACGATAGATCGAATAGGCCAAACGCTTAACGAGAATACCTAGGGAGAAGCACACATGAACAAGAAGATGAAGTTGAGTATCTGCGGACCAATAAAGGACGGACAATTCACAGTGTGGGTGGTTCGTGGTCCAAAGGGTGGACAATTAGGGGAATTCTTTAGCCGTGATGCAGCTCGTACGTATGTGAAGACCCATAAGAAGATCAAGATTAAGAAAGAACTACTGCATGCAACGAGATAGGATAATGGCTTCAGTGAAGGTATACTTATCTAATGCCATTCAAGAGCAGCGTCGCAAGGATATTAAACAGTTTCTACAAGGTCACGCTAGCCTCGTGAGTTGGTGGAAAGCTAATGATATCCGTTGTGTTAAGTGCGGAGTACATAAGTATGAGCACGCAGCTAATGCTCACCCATTCTTTAATAACAACCTGGAGATGCTGGAATGGCTGGCGAGATAAAAGAGTATTGCGTCTGTGGGTTTACGCTTGATTCTCATAATGGGGTTTTAACCCTTGAGAAGCTTAAGGCTGCTGTAGAGTTATTAAAGGACATGGAGCCAACAGCCGGAAACATAATAAAATTCTATCGTCCAATTAGGATGCAATGCTGCGATAATTATAGACGAGACAATTTGAGATACCTTGAGGAGATAGCTGATGCGTGAGGTTTGCGTGTGTGGGCTTGAGAAAACGGCTCACCATATATTTAATGAGGAAGAGATGCTAAGGAATGGCTTTACAAAGAAGCATATAAAGATCATGAAGTTCTCGCTCATGTTCGCTAATAATAGCGTCATTTCAAACCGCATCCCGTGCCACGAATATAGGCGTGATAACCTGAAGTACCTAGAGGAGGTAGCTAACAATGGATGAACTAACAACAACCACCACGTGTCTGGTAAAGACAGAGCATGGTAAGATTGGGTTTAGTCATACTGAAAATCATCGTGATATATTCACCTGCGAAGATTGTGGGAAGGAAGTATTCGATGAGAAGATGGACAGCTCAGGCTAGTAGACTAGTATAGATAGAAGGTTACTTACTCGTAAGCAGCAGGACAGATAGATGTAGGATTAGGTCATACTTAACTACTTTTAGGGATAGATAAGAATCGTATAGATTACTTCTATCCTCACAAACTAGATAAGAGTATCGTTTTGGATATAACTCTCGTGAGCCTCGTGTGAGTTTGAAAGGAAAGTCTATGGGTGAATTCAGTTTAAAGACAAACAAGTGCAGGAATTGTAACCATCACCATGCCTACCTTCCCTCGATTGTCCCTGATATATCTTACTATGTTTCTAATACCTGTCTGATGTCTATGAACAGCAATGGTTGTGGCTGCTATAGTTACATTCCGCTTGATAATCTAGAGTATTTAGAGTATATATTAAGAGAGAAGAATCGTGTCTGAAAAAAAAGTTTTATTTCGCATCTGTGTTTGTGGACACCCAGAAGATAAGCATTATCTTCACATGGAAACTGGTATAGTATGTGGTGACTGTCATCAAGCAGGATTGCTGCGTCGCGGATTCTACCATGATTTTAAGCTGGACAATTTGAGATCATTAGAAGCAACTGCGAGAGAAGATTAATTATGATTAATGGTTGGGTACTCGAATCTCTTCCTGATAAGAATCCCTACAATGGTGGTTCAGTTCGATTGATACTAATTGAGGATGGATGGGTAAAGCTTTATGCTGCAAATAAGAAAAAATTAGATTACTACCTGAGTAAGAATGTAATAACGAATCTACAATATATAGAAGGGCTAGAGCTTGTAAACGAGCATTTAGAAGAAGCACAATGGAAGGTAGGAATAAATCATGGAAGATATTAAGCACCTAAAGATTGGTCTCATCTTGATTGGTGGATCGCTCAAGGGTATCTATGGTCACACTGGTATTGTCACAGCTATTAGGGATCTTGGTATCGAACCGAAGGTTATCCTTGGAGCTTCAGCCGGATCGATCGTTGGTTCATTCATGGCGGTTGGGCTCGATAACAAGTGGATGATTCAAAAGATGTTGGCATTGACTGCGGAACAGTTCCTTGATAAGATCGGCCGATTTGATATCCTTAAGGAGTTCATCATTAATAAGGCTAAGAATTTCCGAGGGTTTATTAAAGGGGATAAACTCGAGGAATACGTGCAGAACGCGTTGCTAGAGAAGGACAACTTCAGTAAGACCATTACCCCATTCTACGTCTCAGCTACGGACTTAAAAACCTATAAGCTTCGCCTCTTCAATACTGGCAAGATCAGTGAGAAGTGCAGAGCTTCGACCGCTATCCCTATGATGTTCCAACCGAAGCTGATCGATGGCCAATACTATATCGATGGGGCTTTGCTTAAGGATGATCTTCCGAAGGCTTTGCTGGATGTGCATCCGGACCTAGACTATATAATTGTTAGCAACTTCAGCTATGAACAAACAACGGATGACAATTCATATCTAGAAGACGATGTGTTTCCTATGGTAGAGATCGTCCGTAGGGCGATGTCGATTAACGAGAAATATAGCTGGCCAAAGAAGATCGGGAAAACCAAGCTGATCTATCTAGCTCCTGGGTTAACACAACCAGTAGATATCTTTAAACCTAATCCAGCCCTCGCAAAATCAGTCTTCAAAGATGCGCACAAATATGCTAAGTATCATATAGAGAGGTACTTCAAGCATTCCCACGCTTTCCGTAGGAAGAAGCAAGAACCACCTCCTGCTCCACCTTCGAATGGATAATACAGCGTTCAGGGTTTGTCACTGTGGCCACATAGCTTATCATCATTTCGATGGTGAGCTATGTTTCTTCAGTTCGGGATTCCAAAGACCATTAGATGTTCTTTGCGAGTGTAAAGGATTTAAAGCAGATAATCTGGTATATTTAGAACAGGTTGCGGAGAATCATAATGCTTAAATACGAGCACTATAGAGATGAATTCAAACCCATCTCGTTGCTTAGGTATATTAAACGTATCTGGCTTCGCCCAGCATTTCATGTGGTTTGTCAGCATGCTGGAACGCATCAGGTAGATATTCAATTTAATTATAAACCATTCAAGTTTAATGGCTTATACTTTAAGGGTGGAGTAAATGCTAACTATCCCACGATTACTCCTGAAATGAGACCGCATACTGTTGTTGATATGCGGACTGGTTATTATAGATTTGTAGAAGGGTTTGAATATCTCTCAGATGCTCGATGGCATTGCTTCAAGCTAATGCTCAAGAGCTTCTCATTCGTTAAAGAGATCTTATGACAAGCGAGTGGTGTCAATGCGGACATGGACAAGCAGCTCACGAGTATTCTATGCGACCGGCTTGCGCTGTCTTAATGCACAAGCGCCGGATGCTTGTGGCTGATCGTTGTCCATGTGATTCATTTAAGCCGGATAACCTCAGACTATTAGAGGATCTTAATGAGATACAAAATGGATAACGGATATATAATACCGTACCATTTAATGGTTCGTGGTCAGGGTGAATACAAGAAGCGTTATATGGAGTTGCTCGCTCAAACGTGCTGCTGTCAGCATGAAGCTGTTATCCATCATTATAGCATAATCAAGCACGTTAATATGATGGCTGATGAGATTGTGTTCATGCAATGCAGGTTAGATAAGGGATGTAAGTGTAGGGGATTTAGACGTGATAATCTGTTATACTTGGAGCAGCTGGCTAATGAAAAAATGCAAGGTATGTAAACAACTAGACTGTTGGTTTACCTCTCAATTCTATATAGGCTGGACGAATGGGAAGTGGTCAACAGATGAGGAAGTAGCATTTCTTAATGCTATGACAATCCAATAGGTATATTGCCTTGCAACTGTTATCATAGTAAAGAAGATCACATGCAGCGTCAGCCAGGGTTTTATATGTGGTGTCGTTGGAGTGAGATAGGTCAATGTCCGTGCGATTGCTATACTGAGATGTCTAATCTAGAGTATCTGGAGTTTAAAAGTGAATAGTGGTTGGGATTATACTAATTTTGATTTTAAGGTGCTTCCTAGATGTAGGACTTGTTTGCATACTGATGCAACGCATTATCCGAAATTGGGAGTTGTTAATAAGCCTCCGTATCCGTGTCGTGAACAAGCTTGTAAGTGCAAAGAGTTTTTGCCTCAAGATAATCTAAAGTATTTAGAGTACATGGAGGAAGTACATGGACAGAAAGCAGACTGAAACAATCAGATGTAAGAATTGTCAAGAGCTTCCCAAGGATCATATCTATGGTGAACATGATACGCTTCGATGCAATATAGATAAGCTTCCATTACAGGTTCAAGAGTGTTATTATAGAGAACCATGGGCTAATGATGTGTTGAAGCCCTTCGCGATCTACTATCCCATGGACAACCTTCAGCTGCTTGAGTGGGAACACGAATACAGGAGAGAGCTCAATGAGGCGCCAACAAGAGACAGCTTACGCTGAGTTCATTACAATCATAGCTAACTCTAAGGATCTTCATCTTGATCAGAAGATAAACATCCTTCAGTATGCAGCTGATGAGATGTATTGTCGCGATGAGAACCTATTATACCTGGAATGCAAACAGGCTTTGAAGGAATTAAAGGCTAATGCTTCCAACGCTTGATCAGTATACAGAAAGACACTTTAAGAGATGGCATACTAATCCATCTCAACCAGATGAGCTATGTACAAACTGGCTTAAAACTGTTTATGATAGGTTGATGCTGCATCATAACAGTGAATGGGATAAATGGGGTTATCGTACAAGATGTATCAATGGTACTCATTGGACTGAATTTAGTAAGCAACCAAAGAAGGGTGAACAGCTATTATTATGGAGAGAACCATCGGAGAGATGGATGAGTACAATGTGTGATGAAACGACCTTGGCTTAAGGGCAATTGGCATTCAATTAGTATTCAACCAGTTGAATCTAATGAGCTATGCAGGTTCTGTCAACATGGAGAATACTGGCACAGGCAACCTGTTCGATCATTGCGTCCTTGTGTTTATGGTGATGGAGCTGTAAGATCTTCTTCACCGGGCGAGGTTAATATCCTAGTTCCTGGTGAGATATCATATATGTGCTCTTGCCTTGACTTCGTGCCGACTGAGAATCTTAAGTACTTAGAGCATACGATGAAGAGAAGGAAAGAATGAAGACTAAGTTTGATTGTCTTTGTGGTCACACGGAGCAGGTTCATAACTTCAATCCTGATTCAGCATTCTTTGGATGCTGTGCTAAGTTCTTTGATGAAGAGGTACCATTCAGTGATATGGTGCCGAGAGGTTTAACGTTAAAGCTTTGTAAGTGTGATGAGTTCAGGCCAGATACCTTGAAATACGTCGAAGAGAAATATGCTAAACGCAACCGACTTCGATAAGTGTCTTTGTGAACATACAAGGTATGATCATTGGTATCCTAATAATGTCTTTCGTAAGTGTATTGTTAGTGCTTGCTTCTGTAGAGGATTTAAGCTAGATAATCTTAGGTACATAGAGGAGAGATATGCTATATCCAACCGTAAGACCAAAAAATCCTCTTGAGGGACAACTGGTCTGGGATGCGAATGTAGGTAAGTATAATATCTATATGGGTAGCAATTTCGGTTGGGTATACTTCGATGAGTCCGGTCCGTATTACATATGTGTTGTTTGCAAGGCGGATCTTTACGAGCACAAAGATGATCATCCCTTTTGTAAGAACAACCTCGATCTATTAGAGTGGAAATATGAACAACAAGAAGCTAAAACGATTAATGAATAGTCCTGGTGGATTGGAGAAGATAGCTCAAGCTATGCTTGCTCCGCTTAAGAAGGATTTGCTATACGAGGGAAGAATTAAAGAGCTATTTACACGATATTATGGTACTATTTGTTGTAAGTGTCAGAAGATCCACGAGACTCATAAGTGGGCGCAGGAGATAATGTATGATCATCCCTCGTTCAGTAACAATTTAGAGATGTTGGAATGGTTGGAACAGCGTGAGCGATCGAAGACCCTGTAAGTGTCAGTGCTGGTATTATGAACACACACCGCATTGGCATTCTGGTCGATCGATGGATATGGAACAGAACAAGACGTATGGCGATTGCTTCTTCTGCGATGATTGCATGGAGTATAAGCCGATGGATAATCTAGAGTATTTGGAGTGGCTATCACGTGAGTCTTCCTTACGCCGAAGAACTTCTAAATAAGGCTTGTCTTATCTGTGGCAAAGCCAATAGATTCCATAGGGTATTTTGGAGTCCGTTTCGTAATTGCTATATAAGGCAAACAGTTGATGAGGCTTGGCTTGACGATGATGTTACCTTTGTGCCAAGCCATGATCACTATGCCTGCATTGATAATTTAGAGTATCTTGAATGGAAGGATAAGAATCGTGTGTCTTAGGTGTCGATCGCACTTCACTATTCATAATACTGAAGAGATCAAGACGTATTTGAGAGAAGATGATTATGATGGGATTGAGGCGAAGAGGATAGTAAAGCTTTGGTTTGAACGTGGATATATGAATAATCTTATCTACTTGGAGTGGAAGAGTGAACAACGAGATTCCCTGTAGATGTGGTCATTTATATATCAAGCATGCTAAGCTTGGTATGGGTACGAAGGAACTAATCACCCAATGCGTTGAGTGTTGCCCAACAGATTTCAATGAGCATGTTCACCCGTTTGTACCAGACAACTTGGCTTATTTAGAGATGAAGGATAGAGAGAATGGATGATAACTACTATTGCCTCTGTCAGCATCGAGGCTCGCAGCATGCCATTGAGAATGGCGCCTGTTGGAAATGCCTATGTAATGGATTTAATCTGGATCATTTAAGATATCTGGAGCGCAAAAGTGAAGAGAAAGATACCCAAGAAATTCAACCTGATTTGTAAGAATTGTAATAAGCTTAGGGATAAACATGAGGATTGGATTGCAACAGGTGAGTATGCTGAGAATGCCATTTGCCCATTCACTGAGATGGATGAGCTCGGTAGATATAAGAAGCTTATCTGGTTTGAGCCAATGGATAATCTAGAGTACCTAGAATATAAATCTAAAGAAAAAGACATATGAAACTAAATCTTAGGCATGGTCCGCAGGACTTTGAAACAGAACCTAATACTGTTGGTGCAACATTGTTAAAGGGTGATACATTTCTAATTCCATGCCCAACGTGTCAAGCTGTAACGTGCTGGAACAAAACTGGGTGTTTATGTCATAATTGTGGCAAAGAAGAATGTAGATGAGAAAGCCATGCTTCTTTTGTCGTGGTGGTGACACATACCAATGGCTTGAGATAGGATGGGTTTGCAAGCGTTGTGTAGAAAGAAAGCTAAGAGAGATGCAACAGATTGAACGGGAATATTGGAAACGAAGAGGACTAGCATGAGATACTTTACAAGCGATACACACTTTGGCCATACCAACATCATCAAATACTGCAACCGCCCGTTTGCTAATGCGGGTGAGATGGATCGCCATATCGTGAAGGTATGGAACGAGATCGTTAAACCAGAGGATACAGTTTATCATATGGGTGATGTTGCTTTCACTAGTCCTGAATGGTGCAAGCATATCGTAGAGAACCTGAATGGACATAAGATCCTGATCCTTGGCAACCACGACCGAGCTGCTGAGAAGATGCTCGACCGAGGATTCCAAGAGGTTCATCAGTCGCTTAGGATCACCCTTTCAGATGGGACAGAAACGAACCTGAGCCATTATCCTTATAGGAACAGTGTGGAAGACCCATACCATAAGACCAAGTTTGATAATAAGAACATCCAGGATGACGGAAGGCTGCTTCTGTGTGGTCACGTTCATGACAGCTGGATTACTCGACCTGGCAAGTATAAGAATCATATGATCAACGTTGGGATGGATATGTGGAACTTTAAACCTGTATCAGAGGACGAGATCATAGCTTACAAAGCAACGTTATGAGATGGAGAATAAACTATTTTTTCAAGAGGATAAAGGATATGCTTAATCCCCCGAAGCCATTGCTATCTGTAGAGGAACATAAAGAGCTGCTATTAAAATCAAGGCGAAATGATGCTATTGCAGATGAAGTGTGCAGGTTGCTGAAGTGTAAACCCACTGAGATGCTCGAACGGATCAATAGGTTACAGGAAGATATAGCTAAGCTAGAGGCTCAAATCGCATCGTATAATCAACCAAAAGAGGAACCAAAATGAAGAATGTAGTGATGATCTTGTTGCTTAGTTTCGTGGTAGGAGATTGTGTTCAGCTTGTTAAGGGAGTTTTTAAAGGAGAGTATTGGGTTATCCGAAAGGACAATCGAGATGGTACATTTAACATAAGACAGGATCAGTATTATCTAACAAACGTTCGAGGATCATTTCTCCGTCATGTCGATGCAAAGCAGTGCAAACAATCTAACAAAAATAAATAAGGGGGGAGGGGGTTTACATTCTTATCTTCTCATGATATAATAGATATATGAATAACCTAACTCAAGACGTTCAAAACATCTGGGACAACCTGACGCCTGAAGATATCGAATACGTTAAGGCCAACTGGGATTATGAGTATTCTCCGTTCGCTACGCTTCACGATGTCTGTGATGCTAACATGCTTTTGCCAGATACTAATGAAGCTGCTGAGATTCAAACAGATGAATGGCTTGCTTACGCGACTCAAGTGATTGAAGAGTTCAACCGACAGTTTATTGCTAAATATCCTGATTCTAAAAAGATCTAAAAGGAGACTAAAATGCGATATTCTTACGAAGATCGATCACGTGTTGAGAACACGATTGCTGAGAACAAAGAGAAGCTGAATAACGCGTTTAAGCTTCTGCGTAAAGCCGGTCTTATCGCGAGACAGAATTTTGGTTGCTGCGGTTCTTGTGGTTCGTACGAGATTGCTACGAAGATGGAAGAGCTATTAGATAAGAATAAACCCGTTGTTGGGTATGTGTTCTTCAATCGTCAAAACGCTGATGCTTTAGTAAGCGATGGTTATAAACCGGCCGATGGTCGTTTGTATCTCTCGTATGCTGATGGTACAACGAACAAATATCCTAATAACGCACCTGTTTCAACCTTAGATATTGGTAAGATGCTTCTGATTACTTTAACGAGCGTTGGTTTGTTAGCTGAATGGAATGGCGATTCTGATAGCTGCGTTATCGTTCGAATGGCTGAGAAAGTTGCTGATAAGGTCGAAGCTGATTCTGAAACCTGGGGAGAATAATATGTTTAAAATAATTAGACAAAGCCCGTTGATCGCATCAGTCGTGTCATTCGTGATTGGTTATGCTTTCGGATCATTCTTTAACTTACTGGGTCGCTAATATGGTACGAGATGATCAAGATTGGCAAAACCTAGTTAGAAACATAGCGAACGAGTCAGCTAACAATCGTGAGTGCATCCACGAAGCTGCGGGTTATCTTTGGGATTCCTTTAATTGGGAACGGCTTAAGAATACCTCGTATGGTAGATTCATCCGTGAAGCGGTTAGTCCATGCCCTGATCTTCTGCTCCGTTCCATGTATCGTAAACAGGTATTAGCTCATGAATAATCTAACTGATCTTGAAGGCATGCATGTTGTCGTAAGGGAATTTAGAAAGATCAGCAAGGTCAATCGAGAGGTTCTGTTGCGTATGCTTAACAATGAGCATGAGTTGATTGGGAATGCTGTCGAAGATCCTTATGCTGAGCTTCGCAAGCAGTATAATGAAGCCGGTGGTCGAAGCAATGCAACCTTCATTCCCTTTATCAAGAAGGTTCGCGAGGTTGGTAAGCTTGGCCTCAAAGAGGCAAAGGACTTGGTGGAGTCATGGTAAAGCCTAAAATTGAAATAGGACAATGCTATGAGTTTAAGGATGAAGTGTACGAGGTAATTGAAGGACCAAGTACATTTTGGAGTAAAGGCGAGTATTGGACGTTACGTAATACTCTTACTAAACAATATGTAAATGGTTGGCCAAAATCATTTATATTAAAACTTCGAAGACCGTTTCAGAACTTTGGATAATCTATGAGACAGAAATCCTGGCTAGAAGATAAGTTTGATGCCGTCGTTGAGTGGATTCTGCTCAAACTACTAGCATTATAAGATTTGAGTCACGGAAGTGGTGCTTCCCGGTTGGACACAACCGACAGCGGTTCGAGGCCGCAAAGTAAGGAGATGTCCTGAAAATAATGGCTCTGTGTGGTTCGACTCCACAACTCAAACACTTTGAATATGATTAGTGAAATGAAGATCGGAATGGTTCCCCATCCGCACGCCGACTTGATGCGGAAGCGGCATAAGCCTACGAAGTATCTGGCTCTTTCATTTAAGCAGCAATGCAGTGAATCACACCTGAATATGGCTTATGTTGATGAGACATTGAAGGATTATCTTAGAACAAAGCAGATTACACAACTTGAGTATCTTGAAGCTGTATCGCTTATTAAGGAATTCAGGAGCAAGAAGTGAATCGACCGATTTGGTTCATCAACATGTGCAGCGTGATTGATTGGTCAACTGATGATGCTGAAGGATACCTTGCTGCGTTAATCTTCTGGTGCCCATTTATAAATAAGTTCTTAGACGATACTCTAGTTAAGGGGAATGCCAATGCTCAGGCGGTTGTTGATCTTAGTTATCGGTTGTTTACTCGGTTTGCTGATTTTCTATACCTTACAGTCGTTGATAGCGACACTGACTCATTTAAGCTTTTACGTTCCACATATCGACGGTTGGATGGATTAACAACGTTACCTAATCATAAATCACGGGAGAAGAAAAAATGATTAAGATGAAACGTAAGAAGCAAACGCCAAGCTGTTCTTATTGTCATGTTTTCTTTAATCGCCACAACGGTATCTGTAAGACCTGTGGTAAGAATTGGAATAGGAAGCTTAAATGATCACAACCCTCTTAGCAATATTCTGGTTGCATTTTATAGCCGATTTCATCATGCAGACAGATGAAATGGCCCTCAATAAGAGTCACAGCATTAAGTGGCTAAGTTTGCATGCGTTAACATATGGGATTCCTTTCTTGTTATTTGGGTGGAAGTATGCTATAATTAACTCAGTGCTTCATGGATTGGTAGATTTCTTTACGTCTAAGGCAACCTCTTATCTGTGGAGCAAAGGCGAAAGACATTGGTTCTTTGTAGTGATTGGGTTAGATCAGGCGATCCATATGACAATTTTAATTCTAACATTGGGATTACGATAATGGCCGAAGATAACTATAACGACGAATTCTTTGAACAGAAAGACAGAGAGCTTAATAAGACACGACGTCCTTGTGGGCATCTTCCTTGCACGTTAGGTCATTGTAAGGCTTGTGCAGAACACTGTGGGAAAGGGAATGAATATGAAATTATCACCAAGACAGATTGCAAATAGAATAGACGAGATCATCAATAGAACAAGGGACGAGGACACTGTGCTTGCGTTAAAGGACCTGAAAGGTCTTGTGCTTCAGCAGGAAGAAGCCGACGCCATTTCTGAACGAGGAGAATAACATGTCACTTGAATTCGTGGACTACTTTACAGAGGTTGAACTTCAGGCACCCGCTAAGATTCCGTTGTCTAATGAACAGGCTCGACTGCTGGTTGAGAAGATGTTCTATCGTAATGTCATAACCGAACGAGGTTATGTAAACATGCTGCGTGAATTAGGATTCTACTGCTAAGGAGATATTATGGCAAGCCGAGAGATTAAGTTTGGATATGGTGGTGGGATAGGAACTTCCGTCGCTGTTGTGCTATCATGGAGCATCAACCATTCAATCGGTTGGGCAATCCTTCATGGCTTCTTTGGTTGGTTCTATCTGTTGTACTACTGGCTTGGTGGCGGACGATGAGCGATCTAAGCAGAGTAGAAGAGTTATTAGAGAAGAAATGCCTTTGTCATGAAGGCTCGGATCTTAATTATACTCTTGAGTCAATGCCCAGTTCGATTCCACAGCCAAAAGTTAAGCGTGGTTGCGATTGTAAGCATGGACAAGAGAAAGCCATAAAGAAAGCCTTAAAACAGTTCAAAACATTCATAGAAACCAAGGCGAAGTTTAAAGTTGGAGATTGCGTTGAGCTCGCTGAAACCCCTTACATTACAGAAAGCACTGCGCATGGTTGGCTTGGTTCAAAGCATTTCCTGATTCAGGGTGCGAAAGCAACCGTCCGAGATGTTGACTTTAGGGGTGATGAGTTTGGGTATGCTATCATGTTCGATAACGAGTCTTGGAAAGATCGCGATGGTACCATTCATCCAACCAAAGATAAACATACCTACTACTTTACAGAAGATAAGCTTCGTGGTGCTGGATCAAGACCATGTGACTTTTTAAAGAAACTATGGTATGATTTCTATAGGATTGGTGATTAGTGGCCATAGATAGAGAATGGCTACGTAGGTACGCATATAAAGTATCGACTTGTCCGAAGTGTAAGCAGCGTTCATTTGGTTTGATCTTTAGTTCCGAAGAATTTGGTGATGAATGGGAATGCGCCAATTCATCATGTGGATACAACCCGCATTGTAGTGGCTGTAAAAAAGGAACATGCAAATGAAGCATAGGCATCACTGGTTGTTTTTCTGGTATCATGATGGTTGCGTACCTTGTAAGCTGAGACAGCTGAGATATGGATTCAGGATGGATCCAGTAGGATATAACGAATGTCGTATGGAAGTGGTAGACGATCCACGATTCAGTAAGTACGAGAAGGTTTATATCCTAAATAAATGTAAGGCCGTGGAGATCGATTATGACTGATGAACAGAAACCTCAAGAGCCAACCAAGTTCGCTTGTGTGATGTGCGGCGAAGCATTCATTGAGGATGATCTAGACTTCTTAGGTCGCTGTATCGTAGGTGATCCATCATGCTTCAAGAAGTATATGACGTTGCCCGAAGGTGAACAACCTAAGCTATCTAAACCATTCGTACCCATCTATAATGGAAAGGCGAAATACGGATTCTAATATGAAAAAACTATTAATTGCTTTGATGTTCATTACTGGAACTGCTTCAGCAGAGCTTGGCAATTGCAGTCTATATAATACTAATCTGTTTTCATCTAATGAATTCTTATGTTGGCAAAGCACTAAGCTTGTTGCCTTAAAGGATAAGACAACAACATCTGGTAGCTTTGGTGTATTCCTATTGGTTGGTGGTGGAAACTTCCAACAGAATTGGATTGTTAGATTTGCAGTTGAAGATGAGAACGGATTCGCCGAGCTTAAAGAGATGTCATACAGTGAGGTTCGCATTAAAGAGTATGATGGTCCACCTACCGTTAAACGATTGGTTAAGGTTCAAGATAATGAAACAAGCGAATACTTTGATATATGGCATGATCATAAATACTACTTGTTTGTGCCCAAAGGTTCTATTGAATCATCCTATAAGATTGACCTAGAATAATATGGATAAGGTTACCCCAGAAATAAAACGTTTTGTTTCCTTCGTAAAGGCTGATTGCAAGAAGCATAAGGTCAAATTCCAGTTCAGCAAGGAACGATTCGTTATTACTGGTAACACGAAATGCAATGGCTTCTTCAATGCAGAGAAGAAGATCTTGGCTGTAGCTGGTGGTCAACCAATAGAGAAATGGCTTCGCATCCTAGCACACGAGTACGGACACATGACTCAGTGGAAGGATCAGACGAAGATATGGAAAGAAATAGATGGAACAGGATATGATTCAGAAGAGCTGCTTGAAGCTTGGGTAGATAAGGTTGTTGAATTGAATAAGAGACAGTTAGTTGATCTTACAACCCGAGCGCGTAATGTAGAATGGGAATGTGAGAAGCGAACCATCAGACTTATTAAGGAATTCAAATTACCCCTTGATACGAAAGTGTATGCGAAGACGGCGAATGCTTACGTTTACTTCTGGACATATCAAATGCTCGTAAGGCATTGGTATGTCATTGGAAATGAACCATACAACAACCAGAACATAGTTAATGTGATGCCAACGCATCTCAATCTTGATCATAGTAAGATGTCTGCAAAGCTAAAAGCATTATATAAAAAGGAGCTAAAATTCTAAAATGTTTATTGTAACGACGTTAGCCATTATGCTGGGGTTTGGATTCTTGATCGCGTTCCATGAAGCATCGCACATGCTTGTTTCAAAGTTCTTTAAGGTTAAGGTAAATAAGTTTGCTATCGGGTTCGGAACGATCCTATTCTCTAAGAAACTTGGTGAGACCAACTATGAACTTCGCCTGCTCCCGCTTGGCGGATTTGTACAATGTCATGGTGAAAACCCTGAGTCTAAGGTTAAACGAGGCTTCTTCAGTCTTCCCTGGTATAAGCGTGCTCTAATCGCATTGGCTGGACCTTTGGCTAGTCTTTTATTAGGATATCTGTTACTATATGTAGTGTTGCTTGCTAACGGTTGGCCATTGGTTGCTGGTCTTGCCAAAGCGTTCAGCATGATGGTCTTTGTCTTTACAGCGACCTTCCAATTCTTTACTGGAACGCTTCCTCAGACATTGCAGGTAGCTGCTGCAGCGAGTGATGGAGTTGCTGGTCCGGTTATGATCGTGAAGATCCTGGCTGATTCGTTGCAATCAGGTTGGGACAAGTTCGCGTACGTGTTGGCTATGGTGTCACTGAGCCTTGGGATGTTCAACCTGCTTCCGCTACCGATGCTAGATGGTGGACATGTGTTCTTGTATACGCTCGAAGGTATCCGTGGAAAGAAATGGCCCGTTAAGGTTTATGTCATCTGGAATATGATCGGTGTAGCATTGCTTGGTAGCTTGATGATATACACGATCTTTTCAGATGTCTTAAAGTTATTAAAATGAATATAAGTCTTAAGATCAAGTATTCAACCCAAGAGCATAGCTGGCTTTGTTTTGCTTGCGCTGTTAGTTTTGCTCAGGCTGGTCATATAGTTGAAACAACAGTAGATGATTATGATTCTGAATATTACATGGGATCAACCTACTGTGAACATCCAGATGTAACGCCACTTGAAGAAGTAGAGGAGAAATAACATGTTTGATCCTTGTGGAACGAGACATGCAGATGGTGAAGAGCTGATCAAGAGATTGGCTAAGCACTTCAATGTAACACCGTTTGAATTAGAGGAAGCGCTGAGGACTTTGCTTGAGAAACGAGATAAGATTGAAGATGGAGGTTGTGGCTGTGGCGATTAAGTATCTTCTAGTTGCGTTGCCTCTTCTCTTGGCTGGATGTGATACAGATAAGAAAGATCATTTCCTTGCAGCTGAGATTAAGGAAACAAAGGTTACGTTAGTTTATTCACCAATTACTCAATCATCTTATACAGGGTTGTGCGCTTACTTCGAAATCAATGAATTGATACCAGGTAAAGGATGGCAACCAATTAAAGAGAATGCAGAAAGTCATGAATGTGGTATGGAATGGGATAGCATTCTTAAAGGCATTAGACAACAAATAAGATATAGAGAACAAGAGATGTTAGCTGGACGAGAGTCTAATAATGCTGAAACTCGTCTCAATGCAATCAAAGATGATTATACGGGAAAGTTAGTATTATAGATTTGTAAAAGACAAGGTAGTTAAATAAAAGAAAAGGAGATACAAATGAAGAAGTTAATGTTAGTCGCAGCATCATTGGTCATGGGTGCAACCTTTGCCAGTGCGGATCAATACACGGTGTACAACAATGGTAATCAGCCTTTCGGTACAGTTGACGTTCCTAGCACTCCCGGACCTCAAGGTCCTGCTGGATCGAATGGTTCCAACGGAGCCAACGGTGCAGATGGTGCGAACGGCGCGAATGGTGCAAACGGAGCTAATGGAACAAACGGTAAGGATGGAGTTAGTCCCAAAGTAGATAACAGTGCGAAGTTGGTAGTTGATACAGCTGTCCGTCTTTATGATGGCAAACGTATTCAATTGCAGGCTTTCAATGTGTATCAGCTTGATCGTCATCAGGGTCATGATGTTCTTGGCGATGGTCGCAATGCTCAGTTCGGAGCTCGTATTGTATTCAAATTAGGTTCCAGCTATGAAGAACGCGAATTGGCTAAGCAGTCAGCTGAGATCGCTGGTCTTCGTGCACAACTGTCTAAACTAGCTAAATAAGAATCGGAGGTTGCTATGGCAACTAGATATCAACCAACAGAAGAGGAGACAAATAGCATGACACCAAAGTTAATCGTAGGATTGATCGCATTAGTAATAGGTGGGTTTATCGGGTTAGGCTTAGTATTCGGTAGCTATATCACGGTTCCAGCCGGACAACGCGCTGTAATCTATTCTAGCTTCCACGGAGTCCAAATGACTCCACTGGGTGAAGGCTTTCACTGGAAGGTTCCTTTCTTTGAAACAGCCAATTATATCTCAGTGCAGGTGCAGAAGACGGAGTATGATACGACAGCAGCTTCCAAGGACTTGCAGAACGTCCAGACGAAGGTTGCCTTGAACTTCCATACGACGCCTGATGTTACCCCGAAATTGTTCCAACAGTATGGTGCGGATATCGTTGAAAACGTTATTCACCCAGCCACTAATGAAACAGTTAAAGCTGTAACAGCTCAGTATCCAGCTGAAGAACTAATCACTAAACGTGAAGAGATTAAAGGTAAGATTGAACATGCTCTAACCGTTACATTGGCCAAAGCCAACATCACGGTTGATGGTGTTTATATCACCAACTTCTCGTTCAGCAAAGAGTATTCAGATGCTATTGAAGCGAAACAGGTTGCTCAACAGGGTGTGTTGAAGGCTGAACAAGACCTTCAGCGTATCAAGGTTGAAGCGGATCAAAAGATCGCTGGAGCTAAAGCCGAAGCACAGAGCTTGAGTCTTCAACGTGAGATCATTACCCCGAACCTCATTAAGCTTCGTGAGATCGAGATGATGGGTCGAGCTATCGATAAATGGGACGGCAAGATGCCTGACACCATTGTTGGTAGTGGAGCACAGACGTTGCTGAATCTAAATACAGAAGGTAAATAAGTATGAGGACTTTTCGTAAGGTTGTTGGATATTCATTGTTGCTTGCACCATTCCTTTTCCTTTCGTGGTTTGCGAAGGATGCTTACATTGGAGTGTTGATTGCAACATATGGTATCACCGCTGCGCTTCTAACGTTAGATTAAACGGGAGAGTATCATGGCAAGTAAAGACGAGTTATTAGCTAAAGGATTCGAGGTAACACATTCTTCCCCTTGTCCAGTTAAAGCTTGGGGCAAATGGTTCGTCGGATTGAAACAAGGTACTGGTCGTGCTGTTGCAGGATACGGCGATGATGAGGAAGCAGCCTTCGCCTACGCCTTAGCAACAGTTAACAAGCCAGTTGAAGTGGTTGTTCCAAAGACTCATTAAACAGGTGTATAAATGAATCAGATTAGCAAATACTACTCATGCCCGAAAGGGCACCGAAGGCTTCAGTTGAATCTCCGTGTAAATGGGGTGACATGCCTTATCTGCAAGAAGGTTTATAGTTTCGGGTCGTTGATTTGGTTTAAGCCGTCGAAATAAAGCTGTTCATTCTTAAGTACTTCTGGTATAATTAATTATGAAAGATTCCTATGTGGATTGGGCCGCTCTCAAGAAGGATGCACAATTAGAGAAGGCTCAAGATGTAAGCAAGGACAAAGGAACAGCTGAAGTGTCGATTGGACTTGGGAAGAGCATTGTAGTTCATCGCTACACGCAGCAGGATTCATCCTGGGTGAAACAAAAATGAAACGATATGTGCAAACATACCGGATTGGTAAAAGGTCATCTACGTTGAATCGTAAGGTCAAAAGAGGCTCCTGGGTGTTTCTAAATGGGCTTCTACTCAGACATGGGTTTGATTATGTGATACGAAAAAGAAACGTAAAATTCACCGAGTTATTAGAGATCGATGATATTATAGAAATTGAGGAGCAGATATTATGATGAATCCTTTAGGCGATCGTGTTTTGGTTACAGCTGTAGAGAAAACGGAAGAGATCCGTGGTGGTCTTATTATCCCTGATTCTGCCAAAGAGAAACCTCAAGAAGGTGTTATCGTTGCTGCTGGTCGTGGTCGACTTGGCGATGATGGCCGATTGATCCCAATGGATGTAAAGGTTGGGGATAAGGTTCTTTATGGTAAGTACTCAGGCACCGAGATTAAGATCGATGGCAAGACATTCCTGATCATGCATCAGGATGATATCTTAGGGATTATCGAGGAGTAACATGGGAATAACACTGTTCATCGGTTTGGCAATGCTGTTCTTCTTATATGTCGAGGTCAGGATCGTAATGTCTAAGAACATCTCATTGCTTGAGAAGCTTGCAAGTGCTGTAGCGTTTCTTATGATTGAAACGTATTATATTCTTCAGTTGATTGAAAGGTTCTAATCATGATGAGATATAAGGCTGAATCACAAGGCGACGCCAAGATAGTTTGGAATGTGATCGATACATGGACAAGCACCTATAAGTATCCTGCTATTACAGGTAATGGCGCAGCTAGATGGGCAAAGAAATTGGCTCGAGATTTAAACAACGAGAACAAGATAAGCTTCTTTCATTTCATGGCGGACTTCGGCGAATGGATGCTGTCATTCCCGCACCCTAAAGATTTTTGCCGTAGGCCATTAAAATTCTGGGGGAGACCACGATGAGATATGTATGGATCATTGCATTGCTAGCACTGAGTGGTTGTGCTGGAGTTCAAGTAGGAGTTGGACCTCAAATTAACCTATCTGACTTAAGAGCAGAGGGTGATTTGCAACCCATCCCTGTTGATGCACCTTCATTTGAACGAGGCTTCTAATGACTGTAAAGCAGAAGCGATCAGAGTTAGCTCATAAGATCGAACGTTGGATCGATCGTACCAACAAATCAACTAGAGAGCTCACTGAGAAGGAATTCAATCAGTTCCTCTATCTGTGTGAGCAACTAGATAAGCTTGGAACGAAATGAGTGACTCACCGCTACGTAAGCGTAAGGTCTTTGTTACATGCCCAGTTTGTCGTGGGTATAAGGGTATTTATGGAAAGTCAGAACGCAACTATCCTGCTACTCTTCCATGCCCTCGTTGCCCAAATAGTTCTGGAGAGGTTGATCAAGATACACTAACTGAGGAAGAAAAGAAATGAAAACAAGCTTAAGATTATATAATATTTATTGCCCATTTTGTGGATTACTTCAGACAAATAAAATGGCAAAGCTGCTTGCCTATCATTTTCATATGCAGCATGACATGACGCAGAAAAAAGCTATCTCTTTAATAAGATCAATTACGAACCATTTATACAATGTCCGGTAAAAGATTATCTCTTGAATTCGCTAATAAGGTGTATAATATATTAGTGGAACACGGTGGAGCAGTTGAGTCCATGCGTTCTAACTTTATATATGCACACACTGAAGACGAGTACACATGTTGGGAATATCGATTTCAAGGATTTTTTGGATTCGGCGGGAAGTATTGGTCTGATCGTAACGCTATTAGTTATTATCCGGAAGATCGTACGAAGAAGCTGGATAAACTCGAAGTCAAAATAAATAAAATACTAGGAGAGCTTAAATGAGTGTATCACCTGAAGAAAAACTGAAACTGATGTTAAAACTTGGCATGGAAGATGCCGCAGGCAAATATGCTGAGGCTCATAACCTTACCACGATGCGATTTCGTCCGATTTCGGGTGATAAGATTGAAGAGCTTCTATCTGTCGAATATCAGGAGTTAGGTAGACCAAATGATGAAGCACTCGTTGGATTAACTATTGTCGGCATAGCTATTGGCGCATTTTTTGGGCTCGGTGTTGCTGCTCATACAAACCATCTTTATGGATGGCTTTGTTTCGCAGTATGCACCATCGTTAGCCATATAGCAGGACGTGATATGCAAAAGCCTAAGATGGTAACGCATACAGCGGATGTATGTCAGATGCCTTTAGAAGATTGGGATTCTGATCTTCCCTATGGTGCTTTGCTCTCAGTGAAAGAAGCTAAGGCCCAAGGATTCTACAAGTTCACCATCTTCTTTCCAGCTAAAGATGATTCTGAATATGCTGAAGCGAAACGTATTAAAGATGATCCTATCATTGTAGCACTCAAGAAAGGTCATGGCAAGAAGATGTATAACATCTTTGCTTGGGATGATAGCAAGGTGTACGAATGAGAATTCCGTATATTTGGGATACACCGAAAGACAAGGTAGCATTCATTGGCTTGGTTGTAATCCCTGTTGTCTTAGCCATATTAATCAGTCTTACTGGTTGTACGATCGAACAGAAACAGCAAGTTGATCCAAACATCGTGTCTGTGGATAAGCATGATCTATATGAGCTCACGTATGAATGGGCTATGTATAAAGAGGTTGCCATTCTAGCTATTGCGAAGATTCATAAATGCTCTAGAGAAGATGCTGCTGCACATTTAGATAATAGCTTTAAGTACTCAAATGCTAAGAAGTTCATTGCAGATGTAGAGTTTAATGAGAAGTGGGAGAGGAAGAAATGAAACCCTTCAAAGAACTAAACCTACTACAAAAGATCGGCATTATCCTATTGATGCTTGGTCTTGGTATCCTCGGAACAATCCTTACTCGTACACCTAAACAATTGCCTGAACCAATTGGTACCGTGCATGATTATATTATTGACAGAGCTCAAGGATATTGTAATGAGTATGGCACGAGCTTGCATTACATTATTCCTACTGTCAAGAGAACAAACGAGTATTTAGGAAAAGGAAAAGAACTTCGATATTGTGATGATATCTATTATGTTAGGTGTCAGGATGATTCATTAATCATAATGACGTCTAGAATGTTTTGCGGTGGTGTAAGTCAAGTTCAAATAGATGAATCTTTCCAAGAAAAAGGTTCACGCATTATAAAGATTCAGACACACGGATAACTAATGTTTCAGATTGGTGATAAGGTAAAGCTTGTTGGTTGCCCATTTGACGAGCAGATAGCTGAAGAGGCTATGATGTATGCTTTCCTTAAAACCCAGGTCATGACAGTAACGAAGGTCGGAGTACCAGGAGATTTGCATGCTCCATGGGTAGAAGATGGTGAATCGTTTCCCGGACAGCACTGGATTATCACAGATATGATACCTGATTTTACAGCAGCTGCTTGGTTTGAAAAGGTGGATTAATGAAAACATTACTAGGCTTATTATTGTTGTTACCAGCGATTGCATTTGGATACCCAAGACCTCAAGGCTATGTAACCGATGATGCGAAGGTTATGACGGCTGATGAGGTTAACAGAATTGAACACAAGCTATCTGAATATCACAAGAAAACAGGAATTGAGATCGCAGTTGTTACTGTCCCTAATATGGGTGGAGAGAGCGTAGAAGCTTATGCTCGTAATCTTTTCCATCAATGGGGCATTGGTAAGAAGGGTGAGAACAATGGTCTTCTTCTCTTGCTAGCTATGCAGGAAAGAAAGATCAGGATTCAGGTTGGATATGG
>Ga0097621_100000091_pt1 | contig 49447 bp, 30 predicted proteins | sample KBSMisM72_FD_73165 | JGI IMG/M metagenome (GOLD analysis project Ga0097621, IMG submission 73165) | Miscanthus rhizosphere microbial communities from Kellogg Biological Station, Michigan, USA - KBS Miscanthus M7-2 (version 2) (version 2) | ecosystem: Host-associated > Plants > Roots >... | reverse complement strand
GCGTTGAATTTGTTGGTCACGTGCCCGCTCAAAACCAGACTAATGTTCGGGTACTGCCCGAGAAGGCTGGTCCACAGCTTAGCGCCATTATTATCGCCGATCATGTCCGCGGTATCACATTCATCCACGGTAGTATTGTCGGAGTAAAGATAGCTGTGGGTGACAACGATAACTTCTTTATCAAGGTTGCCATCCAGAACGGATCTCGCCCAGGCCAGGGCCGTGTCGCGTGGGACGAATTCTAGAACCAAAACGAGGTACTTGTTGCCTTGCCAATTGAACGTCTCATAAAAGTTTTCATTGCTTCCTGAAGGGAAATTGCTTGCGCCGTAATACGAAGCGCTTGCATAACGACTTGGGCCAAAATACTGGTTAAAATTCGTTGCGCTCCGGCTGGTAGGCGGCAGCGTATCATAGTCGTGGTTTCCTATCGCGAATGCGTACGGCACTCCTGCCTGATCGAGGATCCCGACTGAGTGAGTTGCATTGGCCCATTGCACGGCATCGGTCCCCACGTTCACAATATCGCCGACTCCGATTGCGAGCTGGATGTTCAGCGAAGCTGCATTGTTTGCGATCCACTGAGTTTGAGAGTCGAATATCTGGGGGTAATATTGGGAGTAATTCTGGGTGTCCGGCAGAACAACAATCGCAAAGTCCCCTGGGTTCTGCGCGACCGCTTCAATGCTCAGGCAAACTGTGGACAATAAAATCCAAGAAAGTGCCGGACGCGAGATCATAGACGAGTGGCGTTCGTCCATGGCGCACCTCCCCGTGCAGTTCATGGCAAAACTGGTGAGATGCGGGCGAAGGAAAACAGACCGAGTGTCTCACCTTGGCTGACGAGAGAGTTTATACTCCGAAACAGCCTTGGGAACAACCATAGCGCCCAATCTTTAACTTTGACTTAATCGAGCAGCTTGTCAGGGCACAGCTCGATCTGTTGGCGTCGGTAGCGAACATCTGCAAGGCAACTCGGCCGACACCAGTGAACACGCTTCAGGGAGAATCGGGATACCCTCCCCCTCGGATGATTGGCGAAGAGCTCTCGCAAACTGTCCCACCGGCGTTTGTGCACGTCCCTTCTGAAGAAAGCACTAAGATTACTGTGTGTATCCGCAGCAATAAAACCAGGTAGTAGCAAGCGTCAGAATGTCTGGACCTCTTTGCTGTAGTAAAACTGTTCTATGGTCAGAACGAAGCAGATTGGTCTCAACGATGCATAACTGCGCTCTTGTAAGCCCCTGCGGGTCAATCTCTGTCCCAAGAGCGCGACACCCAATTTATTTTTGCGGTCTTGCGCAAGTCGTCGTCAAGCGTCGCCAATGGCAAGCTTCGGCGGGTGGCTAACTCGAGATAGGTCGCATCGTAGCTGGTAGTCGATGTGTTCGGCACAACACAAGAAGATGGGTAAGTCCCGTTCAGGAGCTTTCCCTCCCTCAAGATCCGCTGGTACTTGCTACCTTGTGGTTCAATTCCCCTCCCGGCACCCCTCCTATCTCTTTAGTTTCATGATCGTCCGACTACCCAACGTTCCTCGACAGCCATGGCGCTCATTGCCATTTTCTTGCCCTCCTGAGCGATCCTCTAATCTTCATGCGGAGTCAAGAGAACTCGAGGTCTGAGCCGGTAAGGAGTAGACATCCCTTTTCCGCCCCACGGGCATTCTCTTAAGCACATTGGTGAACCGAATTCGGACAACCCAGAAGATCAGCAGTAACAACGGCAGGACAGCCAAGAACAAAAGCACTTCTTCGCGCAGTAACGCGCGGAATAGTTGTTGCCGGAGCCCTATTGCCCGCAGAAATCTCAGTGGACGGTTCGCGGGACCGAGAAAAAAGGACCCTGTGGCGATAAACAAGCCAAAGCACATGCGCCAAAGATGTCGCACGATGCGTTTCGCGCCCAAAATGCCGTGCCGCACGAGCATACGAACGTCCCCCGCCGCGGCCAATAGCATCACCGAACCCATGAACAGGCCCATTCCAGCGGGAACGCCATCTCTTGATGTTCCAGGGCTACGCATCTTTTCGACATCAGAGATCAACGCAAAGATTCCAAGTGCCAACGGAATAGGAAGCGCCGCCCAGTCGAGTTTGCTCGTTTCCCCATCTCTGCGACGTGCAGTGAGCCAGGCGGTCAGTATCAAATAGAAGGCAAATATGCCACCGCTAATATTGCCCGGTTCATGCTTGAGAGTCGCCACGTATACAGCGCCACCTGCCATCGTAAGCATGGATAGAACAAAGATCTTTCCCGCAAAGGCATGTCGCGGGGAACCTTTTCGAAAACATATTGCGGCTGCACCCGAAATCAGCCCTAGGGTGCCACCACAAATATGAACTGCTAGAATCGGGGACATCGTCTTCCTCGCCTGGCTCACTTCTTGTGCATCCCTGGGACACGGCAATTAAGGAATGTGTAACGTCCCTTCTCCCATCCCACGTGTGGTTCAACGGAGCCTCTCAACCAGGAGTTGTTGTTGGGGGACTAGAGACCTGTGATTGTTCGGTTCGCACTGGCGTCCCGCAATACGGGCAATACGCATCACTCACGCTAAGAATCCGCTGGCACTGGGGACAGCTCGGGGCAAGTTTGTAGCTGCACCGAGGGCAGAAATTGAATGCGGCTTGGACTGCGCTCCCGCATTGCGGACAGGCATGGACGAGTGGTTGCCTTAAAACAAAGTAAAGAAGGATACCCAGAAGATTGGGAACGAAGATGGCCACAAGCGTCCAAAGTACGGGACTCATTCCCCTCCGCTTTGAGTCGCGGTTCACATAGCAGATGAGGAGCACATACGCTGCTCCGCCGACGCCGGCCAAAATGCCAAACAGCGGCCGCGCCCATCCCGGAGGAGGGTGTGGGTGACGAACAATCTCGAGGTTAAAAAACCACTGAGCGGCAATGAATGGGACGCCGGCCAGCGCCCATGCCCACCACGGAACGATTTTGATTTCCCTTGCCAGAACGCCTTGATTGTCGTTTTTCATTCCCATGACCGTTTATGAATTCCTCAGCTCCACTGCCCCGAATCCTTGCCGCTTTCGATCGGGTGCGCGCCTCGGGCGATCAATAGGAGTGCCACAATCACCCCCGGCATGGCGAAGAAGAACAGGAAGCTGGCCTGCCAAACGAGGTTGGGCACTCCGGCCATTTGCCCAATCCATGCGAAGACGCTCCATAAAATCGGCGCAGTCAGGGCCGCCGAAAGTCCCACCCCCAAGCCGGCCATTCCAATCAGCCAAACACGTTGGCGCATATCGCGAAGACTCCGCGCATGAAAGCGCACTCGCATTTGTGATGCTCGCACCAGCCGGGAATCGGCGGATATTGGCACCGAGCGCAGCGCACCAACCACGTCATTCACAACCTGAAGATATAGACGACATGCTTCGCATTGCTCGAGGTGCTTACGTAACCAGTCCTGCTGCGTATCGGAAATAGTTCCACCGAGACCAATCAATGCGCACGCCTCGTCATGTACGTTTCGAATCAAGCCTGTACTCCTCCCAATCGTTCCATAAGCATGTTTAGCCCGCGATATAGACGTGACTTAACCGTGCCCAGCCGCGCCCCCGTCACGATGGCAATCTCCTCCAGCGCCAACTCATCCTGAAAGCGCAACACGATGGCTTCGCGGTACTCCGCCGGAATGGCGATCAATGCCTCATTGATTCTTAGCAGTTGTTGACGTTGTGCTAAGACGTCCAGTGCCAACGGACGGACGTCGCGGGGTTCGACCGACGCGTCAGCTTCGTTCTGCGCCAACAGCCCATCGAGGCTGACTGGATTGATTTTTCGCAGGTAATCGATCGTAAGGTTTCTCGCCACGGCATAAAGCCACGTGCTGAATTCGTGCTTTCCGTCATACTGATGGCCCCGTTCGAGCACGCGAATCCAGGTTTCCTGGAAGAGGTCTTCCGCCAGCTCACGATTTCGTGTGAGGTAAACCAAGTACCTAAGGAGTCGGTGTTGGAACTGCTCGATCAAACGGTCGAGCAGGTCAGGGTCGCGCCGGCGCAGACCGCGAGCAATTACGCTGGCTTCAGATTCCATGCCATTCGTGAAGTAATAGGCTGCGGCGTTCATGCTACCCGGATATACGCGCCATGACTCGAAAAAGATGCAAGTCAAGGGAACGGTTGAATGGTTTGCCTTAACTCATTGTTTCTTGAGAGGATATCCGGGAGGATAAATGAAAGAAAAACGTATTGCTGGAGCCAATAACGCAGAATCCATTTCCCGTCTTCGGAGCCGAACCTAATTTCCGCGCGACCGTGGAAAAACTGAACCACGATAGTATGATTCGCTACTTCCGACTGAGTCTGAGCTAGTGGGAACCGAAGAACGGAATCAAAGGCATTCGTACCGGGCTGGTAGAGACTGTGCAAGCCATGAGCTGAGCGTCGGAGCCGTTTTCTTCAGCAGTCGTCCCTTCTCTCGACGCAATTCCTAATCCTCATCAGCCTTTCCGATCTTCTTCCTAGGGACCGGCACCTCTATTTGAGCAAATATCTCGACGTCCTCTCGGATTTTCCGAGCCGTCCCTAAAGGCAGGGATTTGCAATAACTCAAGGGTCACTCACTTTCGTTACTTTGGGTAAAAGCCTCACTGACACATACTGTCGCTGAAGTTCGCGAGCGCCTGATCTACGCGGGCTTTCTCATCTCCGACGACCCTGAGGCTGTAATGCAGGCAAATTTCCGAGTCTGGTTGCTCTCCTTTCTCTTTGCAATGGCAGTTGCCCCCGCATATTCTTCAACCGCCACCGGAAAAGTGACGGTAACCTCGCCAACGGGAACCTTGTCCTCGGGCTCGATCCATTACACCGCGACTGCGGTCACAACGTGCTCAAAAGGAATTTCGGCGATGGGGATTTACACCGCGCCCTATAAACGAGTTTACGTGGTGCGGGGCGCCAAGCTGGACACGGTGCTTAAGCTGGCTCCTGGAACCTACGACACCGTGGTGCAAGAATGGGACAATTGCCACAGTTCGGCATGGACACACGTGCCGGTCACTGTTCAGCCCGTCGCCGTTCCGGCTGCTGCCACCACTACCCTCGCATCGCAGACCGGAAACAACACGAGCACAGCGAATTCGTTCGGTACTCAGACCAATGGCAATTTAGGCGCAACCAACGTCAGCAAGGTAGATATTCATTCCCTGTTGTACACCGGTAATAGCACGGAGATATATGCCGAGTTGCAGCCCTGGTTCGGGGACAGGCGCCACATGAAAGTTGGATACCTTTCGTGGGACCCGACTCAAGTCAACAAGCAACTCAACGACATGGTGAGCCGTGGGATTAACGGCGTAGTGATCGATTGGTATGGACCGGCTGATCCCACTGAGCCCACAACTTTGGCGTGGCTCGCAGCCGCCCAAAGCACACCCAATTTCAAAGTATTGATCATGATTGACAAAGGCGCGGTGACCTTGAGCCCGTGCTCCGGTTGCAATGCGCAGCAGACAATGATTTACCTGACGAATTACGTATTGCAACATTACGCAACCTCGCCCGCCTACGCTACCTGGAATGGAAAACCGCTGATCACCGAGTTTGACCTCGACAAGCACTACACTCTGGACTGGAATGCAATTCGGGCAGCAACCTCGTCCAACATCGCCTGGATCTTCCAGAGTTCGGGCGGCTTTACCCACCCTATCAGCAGCGGCAGTTACTCTTGGATGAATGCAACATCCACGGTATATGGGATGGACTACCTCACGAACTTTTACAACGCGGCCATGAAGGCCCCGCAGCAGATGTCGTGGGGTGCAGGGTACAAGGGGTTTAATGACACCTTGGCTTCATGGAGTTTGAACCGAATCGTCGGACAGCAGTGTGGGCAGACGTGGCTGCAGACCTTCAGCAAGCTCAACAGCTACTACAACTCCGGCACCCAGCTTCCGATGTTGCAGCTGGTGACATGGAATGATTACGAGGAAGGGACAGAACTCGAATCTGGAATCGACAACTGTCTCACGGTTTCCGCCTCGATTTCCGGCACGCTCCTGCAATGGAATGTGAAAGGAAATGAGAACACCGTTGATCACTATGTTGTCTATTTCAGTTCTGACAACCAGAACTTAGTGGAGCTGGATCAACCGGTCGTCGGCATCCACGCCATTGACTTGAGCCCTTACAGACTGGCTAGCGGCAGCGTGTTCGTGCAGGCTGTGGGCAAACCCTCAATAAAAAATCAGATGTCCGCGCCTGCGAGGACTCCCTGGTAAGAACACGCCGACCTCCTTTACCCTGTAAACCTCATCTTGTTTGTGGTCGTTGTCTTTGAAACCTGTTTCGAATGAAGTCCAGCAGCATCCCTAGCATTGATTGGCGGATTGAGTGCCGATCCCTCGCTGGCCTATGGTCTGCTATCTACGAGATGCCCTGGCGGAGTGCCAGGCGTGACTTGTAATAGTCTCCAGGCGTATGACAGTGTCGACGCGAGCAATCGCCTGAGAATCGGGATACCCTCTGCACCGAGGATTAGCAAGAACACCAGATTGACGGTTCTCACCTGCGATCCGCTACACATTTCCAGTGATAAAATTTCGCCTAGATTCGCGCAAGTAAGAACCCGCGCCGGAAAGAACCAGCCCATGTCCGATGCTCAATCGATGCCGCCTGCCAAGCTGGAACTTGATCCCAGCCCGATTCTTCAGACTGCGTTTGGCTTCTGGTCTTCAAAGGTGCTACTCACCGCGGTCCAGTTTGGCGTGTTCACGAAGCTGGAGAATCGGAGCATGAGTGGAGAAGAATTAGGGGTGGAACTCGGTCTGCACCCACGCGGCACCACCGATTTTTTCGACGCGCTGGTGGCAATGCGATTCCTCGACCGTGACGGGGACGGCTCGGCCGCGAAGTATTTCAACACGCCCGTCTCCGCGCTCTACTTGGTCCAAGAGAGCCCTCGGTACGTGGGCGGTTGGCTAGTCATGCTGAACGACCGCCTTTTCAAGTTCTGGCACGACCTGCCGGTGGCCCTGCGGACCGGACAGCCGCAGAATGAAAGCAAGCACGGTCAAAAGGGGATTTTCGAGGAGCTCTATGCAGAACTCCCCAAACTTGAGCAGTTCATGGGTGCGATGACCGGGCTCTCGCGGATCAACTTCGAGGCTTTCGCCGCGAAATTCGACTTTTCAAGATTTGGGACTTTATGCGATGTCGGCGGGGCCACCGGCCTGCTGTCCATTGAAGTGGCAAAGAAGCATCCTCATCTGCGCTGCACTTCTTTTGATTTGCCACCAGTGGAGCCTATCGCGCGTAAGCACATTGCGGCGGCCGGACTCACGGAACGCATCAGCACAGCTGCCGGCGATTTCTTCAAGGATCCGCTGCCCAAAGCCGACCTCATCACCATGGGTATGATCCTGCACGACTGGAATCTCGAAAAGAAAATGCATCTCATCCGCTCGGCGTACGACGCCCTTCCTTCAGGTGGGGCACTCGTTGCCATTGAGGCGCTTATTGACGATGCTCGACGTGAGAACCTCTTTGGTCTGCTTATGTCCCTGAACATGCTGATCGAATTCGGCGATGCATTCGATTATTGTGGAAGAGATTTTCGTCGATGGTGCACTGAGGTCGGCTTCAAGGATTTCGAGGTGTTGCATCTCGCTGGGTCCTCCAGCGCCGCCATCGCCTATAAGTAAACCATGACTGTCTAGCCAAATCAGCGGGACTTAGCACTTTCCCGCGAACTCCCGAACTGAATTCTCGTCTAGTGACAAGCCGCGAGAAATCCCGACGTGGCGGTAGTGCCAACGATCAGCCCATCCGGAGATATGCCTGCAACGTTAGTGAAAACAGAATTGGGAACTTTGATGAGCTTGAATTTGCCGTTTTCATAAAGGAACGACCCGTGGTCCGTGGCGGCCACCATCACTCCGGCATTGCTGATCCCGACTATTCCCGACACAATGCTGTTGGGAACATCCAATGTTGCCCAGCTGCCATTGTGATAGATGAACCCATGCACAACTGGGCCGGAAGGGTCGTTCGAATACGAGCCAACCACCACACCCCTGTCATTGATTCCCGCAGGCGACGTTGCTTGCGCTCCCGGGTAATCGAGATCAAGAAAGTTTCCGTTGCTGAAGCGTTTGAAACCATGTTGTATTCCGTTGACTGCGCTGTCGATATAAAACCCGACGGTGCTATTCCACCGGTTAATTCCAAAAACAAGCGTGGAATTTGGTATCGCCTTGGGGTCGACGACCGGAATGAGGGTTGAGCCTTGCAGTATGAACGAGTGGCCGTGCTTTGAAGCGTCCGTGTAGCTGCCCACCGCAACACCCAGATTGTTACGCGCGAAGAAAACACTGGATAATGCGCCGGCTGGGAGGAAGTAGCTTACACCGCCCCCCGAAAATCGAATAAATGCCTCGAACTTGTGAGGAGGACCTCCGCCAAAATCCGCGTCCCCCACGATGGTGCCCCAGTCGTTCACGCCGCGAGGGAACAGTCCTGGACTCGTAGGCAGCTTGAACAGATGAAACGTGCACGAGGCCTGCACTTGCGCTTGAGCGGGCAAAGCAACTGAAAGTTGAATGGAAAGGATGGTGAGAATGCCGATACGGAGCAGGGAGCGAAGGAACATAAACACCCCCTAAAAGGATTTTCGCTCGATTAGACTCTCGCTCAGGAAGATGGCGGAACTGTCAAAGTGAACAGCCAACCAGAACGGACTCAGGTCACCATCTCGGGTTCCTTGTCGGTCATGGAGTCTTTGGAACTCAGAGGTACTTCCTTCATGTGTGTACCCAATTCTGGATTTCTCTTTCGAGGAGAACTTTGAACCCAAAGTTGAGAACGTTGTCTCAGATCATTGCACCCTCGGGAGGTCGAGAAAAGCCTCAGCTATAATCCAAATCCACGGTGTCTCTCTCGTCAGGTACGAAGCTCGGGCCTTATGAGATCCAATTTCCGCTGGGAGCGGGCGGAATGGGTGAAGTGTATCAGGCGCTCGACACACGTCTTGACCGCACGGTCGCTGTAAAAATACTTCCCGAGCATCTCTCGCAAAATCCTGAAGCCAGGCAGCGCCTCGAACGCGAAGCTCGGGCCATCTCTTCCCTGAATCATGCGAACATTTGCGTGCTGTACGATGTCGGTCGCCAAGGCGAAACCGAGTACTTGGTCATGGAGTACCTGGAAGGTGAAACTCTCGCAGATCGGCTCGCTAAAGGACCGCTGCCGGTTCCGCAACTCCTGAAATGTGGCGCGGAGGTCTGCGAAGGTCTTGATCGCGCGCACAAGAGCGGGGTTGTCCATCGCGACCTGAAGCCCGGCAACATCATGCTGACGAAATCGGGCACCAAGCTGATGGACTTTGGCCTGGCAAAGAGTGTTCCGGCTGTGGCGGCGGTTTCCTCTCTGGGCCAGACGGTGGAGATAACTAGCCCGCTTGGCAGCCATCCGCTAACGGAACGAGGCTTGGTCGTCGGCACCTTTCAGTACATGTCTCCCGAGCAAGTCGAAGGCAAAGAGGCAGACGCTCGCAGCGACATCTTCGCGCTCGGTTCGGTACTCTACGAAATGGCCACCGGCAAACGCGCATTTGAAGGCAAGAGCAATCTTTCAGTAGCCTCGGCAATTCTGGAAAAAGAACCGGAGGCGGTTACGGCTATTCAGCCCACGGCCCCACCGGCTTTGGATCACGTGATTCGCGGCTGCCTGGCAAAGAATCCTGACGAGCGCTGGCAAAGCGCCGGCGACATTGCTCGCGAGCTACGCTGGATTTCAAGCGGCGGATCATCGCAATCCATTCCTGCAATTGCGCGCCGTCCGGCCCGCAATTGGGAGCGCATGGGTTGGATCGGGCTGGCAATTGTTCTGCTGAGCTTTGCTACCTGGGTCGGAACGCGTCCCCAGGCTACACGGCGAGTGATCGAAGCTTTTCTGAACCCGCCCCCTGGCGCGACCTTCGAATTCAACGGCGACTATTCTGGTCCGCCGGTCCTGTCGCGCGATGGAACTCGCATTGTCTTCTCTGCCCGAGTCGGCAAAGAGCCGACGGCCCTGTATGTCCACGCGCTGGACAGTTCCATATCAGTGAAACTGGAAGGCACGCAAAACGCCGCCTTCCCTTTCTGGTCGCCAGATGGAAAGTTCGTCGCATTCTTCGCTGACGGCAAACTGAGGAAGATCCCTGCAACCGGCGGAGCTGTGACCGTGCTCGCCGATGCTCCCGGCGGGCGAGGTGGCGCCTGGAGCCAGGAAAACGTAATTGTGTACACCCCCGATTTCCGCGAGTCCCTTTGGAAAATTGGCGCAAACGGAGGAACGCCCGAGCGGCTCACCATACTCGATCCCTCCAGGCACACAACTCATCGCTGGCCGTCGTTCCTGCCCGACGGGAAGCATTTTCTGTTCTTTGCCACAAATCACTCTGGCACCAAACCCGATCAGAATGGAATCTACTTGGGCTCGGTGGACAGTCACGAGATGAAACTCGTGTTGCCGTCGGATTCGGCAGCCCAATACGCATCCGGATACCTGCTCTACCATCTGCAGACCGCCCTGATCGCGCAAAAGCTTGATCCGGTAGCGGCCACTTTGTCCGGTGATCCTGTCGTCGTTGCCGACCACGTTCAGTACGACCCCAGCGTATGGAGGACCACGTTTAGCGCAAGCGAGGACGGCACGCTGATTTCCGTGTCGGGCGCGTCTACTGCGAATACTGAATTGGTGTGGGTAGACCGTAACGGTAAAGATCTTGGCAATGCAATCAAAGAACGTTTTCTGGACCTAGGTGGGCCTCTCGCTGGGATGAGATTGTCTCCAAATGGCAAGCTTCTGGCGATTACCGTGGGACAGCCAAAGGCCGACATCTTCGTCTTTGACCTGGCAACCGGAACGAGAACTCGCATCACGTTCAATCCCGCACAAAATATTGAACCCTCCTGGTCTCAGGATGGGCAAAGAATTGTCTTTTCCGAGCTTTCCGGATCGCGAATGTCCGCGGGCTCTACGATTCATTCGCGGCCGGCCAACGGCGGTGGTCAGGATGAATTACTGCTAGGCCCTGAAAACGATTCGGTTCCTATAACTCTTAGTTGGCCGCAGTGGTCCTCAGATGGGAAGTATCTTTTGTATCACAAGGCAAACGGGCCCTCGGGAGGATCCATTTGGGCTGTGCCAACCAGCGGAGATAAGAAGCCATTTGTAGTGGTTCAGCCTCAGGCACAACAGGCCACGATTGTGACTTTCAGGCTTTCGCCCGATAACAAATGGCTGGCATATAGCGCCACTGAATCCGGCCGTGACGAGCTATACCTCACCTCTTTCCCCGAAGCTAACGGGCGCTGGCAAATTTCGCAGAACGGAGGGACAAGTCCGGCCTGGCGTGGCGATGGCAAGGAGTTGTATTTCTACGAATTCTCTGGAGGGCAAGTACAAATCGATGCCGTCGAAATCGCCACCCGAGGAGATCAACTTGCAACGACGAATTACCGCAAGCTCTTTGCGGTGCCTCACGTTATCGCCGGAGGCAACGCGAACTTCGAAGTCTCTCCTGACGGACACCGTTTCCTGATTGCGGTGCAACCGGAAGTCGCCGCCGCTCCCATAACCTTGACGCTGAACTGGACGGGAAAAATGGGAAAATAGCCTGGCGAATAAACGCCTGCGCTTCCCTTCTAGCACTTGGAACCCAAAATCAGCCGAGATTGCGTTCCACCCAACAGGTTCCTCTGCCTTCAGCTAGAGAGTTGCGGTTGGTCGATTTGTTTCGAGAGGGCGTGCGCGAACAATGAAGCGCTGTGGCGAGCGCGGTCCGAATCCGAACGGATAACAGGTAATGAGCGTGAGTTCGTCCTCTCCTGTTGGAGCGATTAGGCTGAGATCTTTCGGATCTGTCACGCGAGTCACGGCCACCGTATAGGCGCGTTGATGCAAACCTCCCCGCGAATCGAACCAATCCATCTGAATCGTGTCGTCCTCGGAGATTCCTTCCAGAGGCCGGAACCAGCTCGTGCGATGCCCTGCCACCACTAGATTTCCCGGTCTTCCGAATTCGGCGCTATTGAGCAAATGCGCCGGACCGAACGCCAGGGTTCGCGGAGTTGCGCCCTCCAGGACAATTTCGTCGTAGCGCAATCGTGGGATCCGCAGACGCGCAACCGGATGCGTGTCGGCCCACGGCCATGGTGGAGTCGGCTTCCCTGACTGCAGACTCTGTCTCCACGCCGAGCGGATCAGAATTCCGGCCAGCTCCGCTTTTGCGCTCACATAGGCAGCGCGAGCTATGAGTATGGTGCCCGCGATCAGTAGCAGCGCAGCTAGGAATCTTGCCAGTCTCACGCCAGCGCTCCTTTCTGACGGCATGCGAAAAGCAGCCCCATGCCTGCAATCAGAAGCGCAAAGCCAAGAGCTTCGAGGAATGCATCCGCCGTTCCTGTGGCGGGAGTACCGAACACGCCTTCCATCTTCCACCCGGCGGGCAGTTCGGTTGGTACTGGAACCCTGCTCGACTGGCCACCGTCGTTCACTACGATTTGCTCAACTGCGATTAAGGAAGTGAAGCGCGTGACCAGGCGGTATTGGATAGCATGAGCGATGATGCTTGCGCGAATCTTTGATTGCTCCTTTCCGTCCGCGTGCCGCCAGTCGTCCATCATATCCTCAACACGTTGCCGAGCCCATAGCGTGGTTATGCCCGGATGGAAACTCGCCTTTGAGGCATCAAATGCTATGGTTTCCTCGTAGGGCTCGGTGCCTGCTCGAGCCGACACATGGATTTTCCCGACCCGACCATGGAGTATTCGCCCATAGATGACAAGTGGTTGGCCCAAGAACAGATCGGGTAGGCGCTTGGGATAAATTTCGCCTACCTCCACTCCTTCGAAGGAGAGCTTCACATCGACGAGGACAGGGCTTTCAATCGTGTCCAATAGATGAGACATTTTTTCTCGAGTTTCGCTATTGTCAGAAATTTGCGTAAAGGTGCCGCGGCCAAACTGTGCCATTTTTGTCGCCAAGAAGAGGTTGGGTGCACTGCCTATGGCAACCGTGTACAAGCGCGCATTACCCAAATCACGTTCCAGAGCGGCAAAGATTGCTTCTTCGTTCCCGAGATCGCCATCCGTTAACAGAACAATATGACGGAGAAAGCCGGGCAAGTGTGGCTTGGCCATCAGGTGAACCAACGCGGGCAGCATTTCCGTTCCACCTCCTGCGCAAAGACCCTTAACGTATCGTCGTGCGGCGTCAAGGTTTTCGGCGGTAGCCATCAAAGGTTCCGGCGCAAATTCCTGGTATTGGTGATTGAATGCGAGAATGGCAAATCGATCAAAAGGCTTCAGATGATCGAGCGCATTCAGCAGGGCTTCCCGTGCCTGGGTAATCGATGTTCCCTCCATCGAGCCGGAAACGTCGATCATGTACAGCATCTCAAGGGGCATGCGCTCTGCCGGGGCCACGGTCGGGGGATAGGTAGTGAGCGCGAAGTGAGCCTCTCCCGAGGTTCCTGCTGGAGAAAGGAACAGAGCCGAGGTTGGCTGCCGGCTCTCCGATTGCTGGACCTCGAGCACGAAATCCTTATTGGGGATTGTTGATTTTGAGGCCAGTTCGACTCGCTGTCTGCCATTGGGCAATCGATACACGTTGATGGCGTGCGACACACATTTCATCGACCCGACATCGAATCCGGGATCAAGGTCAACCCGCACGGATATGTCATGTCCGGAGCGACTTTCCGGGTTTTGAATGATGGGAGTGATCCGGGAGGCATCGGGAACCGCATCCGTGTCTGATGCCCAACCAGTTCCGTTGTGCCCCATTGCTGCGCCTCCCGGAATATATCGCGGTCCAACGACCATCGGGAAAACAACTCGCAGGCGTTCCGACTCCCAATGCAATGGTTCGACATATCGCAGCCGTATGTCGATGCGGTCTCCGGGCATTATGTTAGCGACCGAGGTCGTAAAGATGTTTGGCCTTTCTTCCTCAACCAGAGCCGCCCGCTTGCCTTCAGTTTTTGCTGTTTCATAGACCTGTTTGGCTTCGGAACGTTCGCGAATCTCACTTCGAACAATGCGTTTTCCGATCCGGATTTCCATGTCGTACACGGCCGCGTCATGGGGCAATGGAAAAACATAGACCGCCTCGATCGGAGTGGAGCTGGAATTTGAATATTGCTGCGTGAGCGTGGCGGCGAGAACCAGCCCCCTCACGTCAAGCGCAACATCTGTATGGTTCAAAGGAACCAGGGCATACGCACCTGAAACTGGAGACCGGTATAGCAAAGATCCTTCCCCGACTCGCGGCGGGGCGTTGTCTCGCTGCGCTGACATCGGACGCGACCACAGGATGCTGACCGTCAGGCAGAACAGGAAGAGAAGTCTTGTTGGATTGTCGAGCCATCTGCAGCTGCACTGTGACATTGGACTCTCCTTCAGAGTGCTGTTCTGAAAGAAAGCAAGACATTCGCCAAGAGCCGTTGTTGCAGAACCCTCATGTCTTTTCAAAGACTTGCAGTCAACCAAGATTCGAGCAAACCGGCTTCCGCGTGTTTGCCGGGACACGCTCGGTGTCAAGGTAAACACGCCAAGGCTCTTGTCTAGATCCTCCGCGTAAAGCACAAGATACTTCGATCATCTTGCGGCTCAGGCCTGAGCTCGGCCGTTAGGATCAACAGGGGGCCGACACAGAAAGTCAACGCGCGAGCACGTCGCAGCGCGACGGCATGGTGCCTATTGGGGAGATGTCTCCGGTGCTTTGCGATAGTCAAAGTAGGAATCTTCTTCTCCTCTGTGTAGGAAAAGAAGCATGACTCTGGGGTTCGACTTCATCGAGTAAGGCGAAGCCAGCCAGATATTGAACAGCCGGCAGGCGGAATAGGGTTGCTCTCACCGATGCCTCGAAGCAAGCAACAACGCAGCTACCAACATGGTCAAACCTGCCCCGATCCATCGTCGCCCGAGACGGGCACGCACTTCCCAACTGCGCTCATGTGCTTGGCTGTCGAACCTGCCGTGGGCCCCGTGATCGCCTGGTAATGGCTTCCACAAATTGTCCGGCCGGTTTGGGTCTTCTGGTTCAGAGGTCTGTTGGGAGTCGAATCCCGTCTTGCCGAGATAGCGATCGAGCCAGCCGGGTGCGAGTTTGTTGCCCAGAATAGCCTCGACGGTCGGCCAGCCAACGTAGACCTCTCGCTCCGAGTGATGCGCCGCCCAGTAGACGACTTTAGCCCCAACTTCTGGCTGAAAGACAGGAGGCACTGGTTGCGCCTTGTGTTTCAACCGGCTCTTCACCCATCCAAATTGTGGGGTGTTCAGAGCTGGCATCTGAAGCATGGACACCCGAACATTGCTTTTGTCGTGGATTAGTTCGCAACGCAAGGAATCGGTGAATCCTGCGATAGCATGCTTGGCGGCGCAATACGCCGACTGCAGGGGGATGCTTCGATAAGCTAGCGCCGACCCTACTTGAATAATTACACCGCGATCCCTCGGTAGCATACGTCTCAAAGCAGCGAGGGTGCCGTAAACCACCCCAAGGTACGTAACCTCGGTGACCCGTTTGTATTCTTCTGCCTCCATTTCCTTCACGGGGGAAAAGACCGACGCCATTGCGTTATTCACCCAGATATCGATGGGGCCGAATTGGTGCTCGATGGACGCGGCTGCGTTCTCGATTGCATTTGCATCGGCAACATCAAGAGGAACGACCATAGCCGTTCCCCCCGCAGATTCAATCTCACGCTTAGCGGCTTCGAGTCCAGCGATGCCGCGAGCGATTAGACCAACCTTTGCGCCATGGCTGCCGAACTCCCGCGCCACAGCCCGCCCCAGGCCAGCTGATGCCCCGGTAATGACAACAACTTCATTCTTCAAGTCACCACCATCCATTCCCGGCCCTTTTCTCGACTAGATGAGTTCCCGCACCTGATCGGAGATCGTGGTCAGCGCAATTTTCTTGCGGTTTGGCTCCCCCCGTGCCAGAGATTCCGCAAAGTGCAAAGCCTGCTCTGCCTTAACCTTCGCCGGCATGGGTGGTTCGAACGGATCGACTGCCGCTTGCAGAACTGCGGGGCCGGGAGCGGCGAGAAACTCTTCTAAGACTCGCCCGCAATCGGCAGGATCTTCGACGCTGAATCCAATCCCGCCGCAGGCGTGAGCAAAAGCTGCAAAATCTATGGGGTGCAGATCAACGCCATACTCAGGGTTCCCCAAGAAAACCATCTGCTCCCACTTGATTTGCCCAAGCGTGTTGTTCTTGATGATGACAACCTTGATGGGGAGCTTGTACTTGACGGCCGTCACGAAGTCTGCCATCAACATTGAAAACCCACCGTCTCCGACGAACGCTACGCATTGCCGGTTCGGGTATGCAACTTGGGCCGCGATCGCATAGGGAAGCCCCGGCGCCATGGTTGCCAAGTTTCCTGACAAAGTGTGCATCTGGCCGCGACGCGCCACGATGTAGCGGGCCCACCAGGTGGCAATCGTGCCGCTATCGCAGCTGACGATCGCATCGTTCCTTAATTGCTTACCAAGTTCCCACGCCACTACCTGGGGTTTCATGGGCTTGTCTGGCCGCGTGGCGCGCTTTTCCATCAGTTCCCACCAATCTTTCATCCCAGCCTGCGCCGCTTGAAGGAATTTCCGCTCTTCTTTGCGCTTAAGAAGTGGTAAGAGCTCCCGCAAGGTATTTCTGCTGTCGCCTACAAGGCCGATCTCCACCGGATAACGCAGCCCGATGCGCTTCGGGTCGAGCTCGATCTGCACACCCTTGGCTTGACCAGGTCTTGGCATGAACTCGATGTAGGGGAATGACGTCCCCACCATCAGCAGCGTGTCGCAATCTTCTAAGGCCTCTTGGGAAGGTTTAGTTCCGAGAAGTCCAATGCCGCCGGTTGTATATGGACTGTCATCGGGCACTGCGGCTTTTCCCAGCAACGGTTTCACGATTGGTGCGCCCAGGAGCTCAGCGAGTTGTTCAAGCTCTTCGGTTGCGTTCAAGGCGCCTCGGCCGGCGAGAATGGCGACCTTCTTGCCTTGGTTGAGAATGTCAGCCGCGCGTTCAAGATCGGCACGGTCGGGAAGACGAGCTCCACGCGCATAAACATCGGAAGTGTGATGGGCAATGTTGCGGCTCGAAGCCAGTTTCTTCTTGACTTCTTTCTCCTGCAGGTCCACGGGGAAGGTGATGTGCGCCACTCCGTGGTACGCAAGAGCGGTTCGACACGCCAAATCCGCGATGTTTTCTACGTGGGTGGGTCCCATAATGCGTTCGTTAAAAACCGCGACGTCCATGAAGAGCTTGTCGAGTTCTACATCCTGCTGAGTAAAGGTTCCGATGAGATCGTGGAACTGAAGCCCAGTGATCGCCAGCACCGGCTGGTTGTCGAGTTTGGCGTCGTAGAGGCCGTTCAGAAGATGAATCCCGCCTGGCCCTGAGGTGGCGAGGCAGACGCCAAGCCTACCGGTGAATTTCGCATAGCCGCAAGCCATAAATGCGGCCGCTTCTTCATGCCGAACCTGAATGAATCGAATCTTCTCTTGGTGGGTGCGAAGTGCTTCCATGATGCCGTTAATTCCATCACCCGGGAGTCCGAATACAACCTCCACGCCCCAGTCCAATAGGGTTTCCACTAAAACGTCAGCTGCTGTCATAAGAACTCCTCCCTGCCGCAGACAGGTTCGTCGTTGTTGTATTTCTGATGCAATCTAATTCTTGCCAGTCCACCTAGTCCTGAGCGTTTCTCGCGACCACGCGAGCGGGAACACTCGTTGAACATACCCTGCTTCGGGCCCATGAATTACAGGCAAAATTGCGGTGGTGTCAGCCCACCCCTGTACCCAAAACACTCATCTCTACATCACCAGGTTTGAACTTGTGCTGCGGTGAATCCATACGGTATTCACTGCACCGCGGCCCGCATGTCACCGGAAGGAGATCATTGTCACGTTATCGCGCGTAGCGATCGATCGGATCGAGTTATCCACATACACCGTTCCGACGGACCTGCCTGAGTCGGACGGCACTCTGGAGTGGAACTCGACAACGCTCGTTGTGGTGCGTTCTTTTGGTGGAAATAGATACGGGATTGGATACACCTACGCGGATATGTCAACGGCGACGCTCATTCAAGAGCTGTTGTCGGAAGTGGTGAAGGGTCAGGACGTCATGGCTCCCGTGTCGAGTTGGAATGCCATGATCTCGCGCACTCGCAATTTGGGACGGTCCGGAGTTGTTTCTATGGCCATCTCCGCCGTCGACATTGCTCTTTGGGACTTGAAAGCTCGTCTTCTGAATCTTCCCTTGGTCACACTATTAGGAGCTGTGCGGGAGTCGGTGCCCATTTACGGCAGCGGTGGATTCACCTCATATTCGGATCTGCAACTCGAACATCAGTTCCGGGGCTGGGTCAAACAAGGCTTTAAGCGGGTGAAGATGAAGATCGGCCGCGACGCCGCGGCCGACGTAAGAAGAGTCGGGATTGCTCGGGCCGCCATTGGACCGAACGTGGAACTCTTTGTCGATGCGAATGGTGCTTACAGCCGAAAGCAAGCTTTGGAGCAGGCGAAGAGATTTACGGAGATGAATGTTCGTTGGTTTGAAGAACCCGTGTCATCCGATGATCTAGCTGGTCTGCGGCTGCTACGCGACCGCGGTCCCGAAGGGATGGACATTGCGGCCGGCGAATACGGGTACGAAGCAGGGTATTTTCGTCGCATGCTGGCGACGGGGGCCGTCGATGTTTTGCAAGCAGATGCGACCCGATGTGGCGGCATAACTGGGTTTCTTCAGGCAGCGGCCCTCTGTGAGTCCCATCACATTCCGCTTTCTGCGCACACTGCTCCCTCCGTGCACACACACCTCGGCTGCGCTGTGACGCCACTCCGTCACCTGGAGTATTTCCATGACCACGTTCGCATCGAAAACATGTTCTTTGACGGGGCCCTCTCACCTAGGAACGGAGAGCTATCGCCTGACCTCTCAAGGCCCGGCATGGGAATTGAACTAAAGCGCGCTGATGTTCAGCGTTTTGCGTCCTAAGGAGGAATGTGTCTGCGAGTCGTGTTCCACTGGTTGCTCCGGAGGAGCTAAAGCAGTCGTGGAGAAATAGTTTGCAGACGGTTGACGCAGCTGCTTTGGAAAAGATCTTGAGAGAGGCAGTGACCGGCGAAGTCCGTTTCGATGCCGGAAGCAGAGCGCTTTATGCCACCGACGGCTCGAATTACCGGCAAGTTCCGATCGGTGTGGTCCTTCCCAAGACCAAACAGGACGTGGTAGAAACCCTTGCTGCATGTCGACAATTTGGAGCGCCGTTGCTGTCGCGAGGCGGCGGAACAAGTCTGGCTGGTCAATGCTGCAACGTGGCAGTGGTGATCGACTGGTCGAAATACATGCACCAGATCGTCGAACTCAATCCGCAACAAAAATATGCTCGCGTTCAGCCCGGGACGATCTGTGACACGCTTCGCAACGCCGCCACGCCCCACATCTTGACTTGGGGGCCAGACCCCGCCACTCATGACCACTGCACGTTTGGAGGCATGCTCGGCAATAACTCTTGCGGCGTACATGCACAAATGGCGGGCAAGGCGGGAGAGAACGTCCTCTCAATGGATGTTCTTCTTTACGACGGCACACAAATGACAGTCGGATGGATGGACGAGCAGCAACTGGAGGCAAAGATCGCCCAAGGTGGCCGCGAAGGATCCATCTATGCCCAACTGAAATCCCTGCGCGAACGATACTCGCAGCTGATCGAAAAGCGATATCCACGCATTCCGAGGCGAGTTTCGGGCTACAACCTTGATTATTTGCTACCGAATGACGATGGGCGCTTCAACATCGCAAGGGCATTAGTCGGAAGCGAGAGCACTTGCGTCACGATCTTAGAGGCAAAAGTTCAGCTCATCTACAGCTATCCCAAACGGGTGTTGCTGGTTCTCGGCTACCCGAGCATCTATGAAGCCGGGGATCATGTTCCTAAGCTTCTGGAATACAAGCCCATCGGGTTCGAAGGTCTCGACCATTTTTTGATCAACAACGTGAAAAAGAAAGGCATGCCCCAGGTCGACGATCTTTCGATCCTTCCGGAAGGCAAGGGATGGCTAGTGGTGGAGTTTGGGGCGGGTACGATCGACGAAGCCGAGCAACAGGCTCGGGCGGCTATGGCGGTGCTTGAAGGAGCCGGCGGGCCGTCTATGAAACTATTCGTCGATGAAGACGAGCAGAAGAGAGTATGGGACGTTCGCGAGGCGGGGTTGGGCGCAACCGCGTTCGTGCCGGGCGAACCCCTGACGTGGGAAGGATGGGAAGATTCGGCAGTTTCTCCGGACAAAGTCGGAGGCTATCTGCGTGACCTGTGCAAACTCTATGAGAAATATGGGTACCGCTCGGCGCTCTATGGACACTTCGGACAGGGATGCATTCACTGCAGAATCAATTTCGACCTCATGAGCGAGGCGGGAATCCGCAAGTGGCGCTCGTTCATGGAAGAAGCCACCGATCTTGTCACTAGCTATGGCGGCTCAATCTCTGGCGAGCATGGCGACGGACAATCGAAAGCCGAATTCCTCTACAAGATGTTTGGGAATGATCTCATCGGTGCCTTTCGGGAATTCAAGTCCATTTGGGATCCCGATTGGAAGATGAATCCGGGAAAAATCGTCGATCCTTATCTTATCGATGAAAACCTGAGGCTGGGAGCGAATTACCACCCTTGGGAGCCATCTACCTATTTCAAATATCCTGAAGACCATGGCAGCTTTGCCCATGCAGCCTTGCGTTGCGTAGGAGTAGGAAAGTGCCGACGGGAAAATGGCGAGGGCTCACAAGACACGATGTGCCCCAGTTACATGGTTACCCGCGAGGAGATGCACTCAACCCGCGGCCGAACCCACCTGCTATGGGAAATGCTGCACGGCGACGTCATCCGCGACGGCTGGCGAGACGAACATATAAAGGAAGCCCTCGACCTTTGCCTGGCGTGCAAGGGTTGCAAGGGGGACTGCCCAGTCAACGTGGACATGGCTACCTACAAGGCCGAGTTCCTTGCCCACTACTGGAAAGGACGTACTCGTCCCATTCACGCATACGCTTTCGGCTGGATCGACAAGTGGGCGCGCCTTGCCTCGGTGGCACCTGGGCTTGCCAATCTGTCCACGCAACTGCCTGGGTTCCGGGACCTGGCCAAAATGGTGGTGGGGGTGCCGCGAGAGCGACGGGTTCCGGCATTTGCGGCGCAAACGTTTCAATCCTGGTTCCGTCGCCGCAAACCGCGACTAGGCTTGGGGCCAAAGGTGCTCCTGTGGGCCGACACTTTCAACAACTATTTCATGCCCGAAACCGCTCAAGCCGCGGTCGAGGTCTTGGAAGAGGCAGGCTGCAGGGTCGAGGTTCTGGATCAGCATCTCTGCTGCGGCCGGCCCCTCTATGACTACGGTTTTCTCGATATGGCCAAGTCATACCTGCTTCGCAATTTAAAAGCGCTAGGCCCCCATATCTCGGCAAAAACTCCAATGATCGTATTGGAGCCGAGCTGCTGTTCGGTATTTCGCGATGAGATGAGAAACTTGTTTCCTGAATCAGCCGCAGCAAAGCAACTTGCCGAGAGCACGCTTACGCTTTCTGAATTTCTGGAGAAAAAGATTCCGAACTATCGTCCTCCTAAAGTCCACCGGCAAGCGATCGTTCAAGGCCACTGCCATCACAAAGCCGTGATGCGGCTGAAGGAAGAAAAATCGTTGATGAAAGAGATGGAGCTCGACCATCGGGTATTGGAGTCCGGCTGCTGTGGCATGGCCGGAGCGTTTGGATACGAAAAGGACAAGTATCAGGTTTCGGTTGCGTGCGGCGAACGGTCACTGCTGCCTGAGGTGCGCAAAGCTTCGCTGTCAACGATCATCGTGGCCGACGGTTTCAGCTGCAAGGAACAAATTGCGCAGCAGACGAATCGTCACGCGTTGCATTTGGCAGAGGTATTGAGATTGGGTCTCAATGGTGGACAGAAACATCCATCCGCGATGTATCCCGAGGATTATTTCGTGCAGCCTCGCAAACGGGCGCAACATAGGTCCATGGCACGGGCTGCCATCATCAGCAGTCTGGCGTTCTCAATACTAGGCCTCACATGGTTGAAGAAAAGTCGGCGATGAGCGCTCTTGCGATTGGTCGCCACCCTACCCGGCTCATCTGACCAAGCTCTTCTCCTGGCGTGATAAAGTGACACGGCACTGATGTCATGCCGCCTTCGAAAGCGCCGACCGGGCAGCATGATAACCACACATGCCGTGGACTCCTCCTCCAGGAGGAGTGGAGGCAGAGCAAATGTAGACGCTTGCCGCTGATGTCCGATAGCCGCGCCAGCTCGGACGGAACACGAACTGCCGTAGGTCGGCGATTCCGCCCGAAATATCGCCACCTACAAGGTTACTGTCGCGTTGCTCTAAGCCCGCAGGCGACAGCACATGACGAGCCAGGATGCAGTCGCGGAAGCCCGGAGCAAATCGCTCGATCTGACTCTCGATCCGCGGCAGCATCTCATCTGTCGACCCATTCGGGACGTGGCAGTACGCCCAGGCTGTGTGCTTGCCAGCTGGAGCACGCGATTTATCAAATAAACTAGGCTGAACTAGCAAAACAAAAGGCCGATCAGCCAGGCAGCCATTCCGCACCATGTGCTCCGAGCTCGCGATCTCCGCAAAGGTTCCCCCCAGATGCACGGTGGCAGCGCGAGAGCAGTCCGTGGATTTCCAAGGAATGGGAGCGTTGAGTGCGTAATCAACCTTGTAAGCCCCAGGCCCGTATCGGAAACGCTGCAAAATTCTTTTGTAGCTCTCTCTTAGCTCTGCGCCGGCGATTTGAAGAAGCTGTCTCGGAGTCACATCACAAAGAATCCGATCATAGTCCGGGAGCTGACTCAAGCTATCGATCCGCACGGAGCTCCTAACCTTTCCTCCCAATTGCCCCAGGTGACTGCAGAGCGCGTTGGTGATTGACTGAGACCCGCCGCGAGCGATTGGCCATCCCACCGCGTGGGCCGTTACCGCCAACAGTATTCCGAATGCACCGCTCAAACTCTCGTCCAAGCTCAAGAACGAATGTGCGGCAAGGCCTGCGAACAGCGCGCGGGTGCGCTCATGGCGGAAGCGATGAGCGATGGAGCGAGCTGACCGAAACGCGTTCCATCCGAAGCGGATCATCAGCAACGGATGATTCGGCAGCCATGGAATTGGACCCAAGACTTCGGCTGCGAATTGTGGCCACCGTTCAACAAATGGCTGCAGCAGGTCTGCCCACGCATTGCCGTCCTCCCCCAGCGAGCACTTTGCATCGTCAAGATTGCGCTCCAGAACGACTGCGGATCCATCGTCAAACGGGTGAGCAACGGGAGCCTCAGGATGCACCCACTCGAGCCCATGCGTCTCAAGGGGCAAAGACGAAAAGAAGGGGGATCCCGCAGCTAGCGGGAACACGGCAGCGCCAAAGTCATGCCAGAAGCCGGGTAGGGTTAGTTCCATGGTGCGCACCGCTCCACCGGGAGTCGACTGGGCTTCGAACACCTCAACGCCGAGGCCGGCGTGTGCGAGAACGATCGCGGCCGCGAGGCCATTCGGTCCCGAGCCGATCACGCAGGCATTATTGGGCATCAGCCAATGCCTTCATCACGATTCTCCTCCAGCTCTTTCCATCCACCATAACTCTACTCGCGAGGTGACACATTGGGCCATTCGGTCACTTGGATGCTTCCGTCAGGTTCACGCTCGAGGGTAGGTGCATACAGACCAAGAAATTCGCGGCGCCACCACAGTCCGGTACGACGCTTTTCTGCCACGGTGGTGACCCAGTACTGCCAAAGCATCACCCGAATCTGCTTTGGCGGCTGATTCGCGAACGGGTTGCTGGCAAACAGGCTGAGCACATCTTTCTCATTCGCGAGTAGTCTGACCGAAGTGTTGGGCACGATCGGATATTCTCGCCACTGTCCGAGTGATGCGAACCACAGATTCCAGTCGAACCGTGGCTGGTAGGGTGCATAGATCCCTGGGGGCTTATCGAGATCCTGGGGCTTGTGCCGGAATGGATAAGCGATCCAATTCTGACCGTCAGAAGAACCTTGAAACTCAATTTCGTACCGACCACGGGTCATGACTGCAAACAGTCCGTACTGATTCGCGATCCGGAACGGTTCCAAGGCCATGATGGGAGCAAGGGGAAAGCGAAGACCACGCGAAAACATCAAAATCATTTCTGCCGTGGTTGCGTAGAAGATCCAGCCGAGCATCATTGTACTCAACGAAACCGCCAGCAGCTGTCGAACTTGTCCGCGGACGCCCTTGTTCGTTACCCATGATGCTTCGGGCGGTATGTGCTTGGAGATCGCGTCCGCGAAGCCCGGAGAACATCTTCGTGACACTCCGATTAAGAAGTCGTCATCGAGTAACAACAACCCCATCGCCAGGACCAAGTAGTTGAGAAATGCGTAATTTGCGGTAAGGATCACTGCGATCTGCCATGGCGTAACGATGAAGAACAGAACGATTCTCCACCTTCGCGGCAGAAACAGCATCCACACTAATCCGAGCTCCATTGCCAAAGTGGCATAAACCGTACCGGCATGGAACCAGTGCGGGAGATGTTGTGCGTACCACCCCATCCAGGTGGGTAGCGGCCCATTCTGGTAGTACTCGTCCATGGCAGTAAAGTTTCGCCACTCGGGATCTCCACTCAGCAGCTTCACGACTCCAGACTGGAAGTAAATTCGGAACCACTCCCACTGCAACAAGAACAAACTCCCTCGAGATACAGGTTGATTTTTCGCAAGGCCAGGCCGCAAACCCGCGGGAGCGAAAAACAACGATATAAATCCCGCCTCTAGCAACATGCCATCCGACTGGTAGCCAGAGAAGTCTTGTGCGGCGGCAACGAAAGAGAGAAAACAGACGAAGCAAACGGCGAGGGTGAGTCGTGGCCAGAAATTAACAACCAGAAGCAACGACGCCACTAGGCCTACGCAGCAGATCATCATCAACATCCACGATTCAGGGGAAAACCATAGGACTGTGGGGGCATACCAAAAACGTTGCCAGGGTCCGAGCGCCTTCGTGACTTCGGACAGGTAGCTCTGGGCGGGAAGAATTCCGGTTGGGCCGATTAACCCTCGCACTTGGAAAGTTAGCGAGAAAAAAGCCGAAAAGTAGATGAATCCAAGAGCGCGCAAGAACAGCCAGCGCGGCAAGCAGCGATTCGTTAGTCCATACGCCGGATCAAACGCCGCCCTGATCGCGTTCTGCGGCCGAGGCAACATGAAAGCAATTATAAGATTCGCTTACCGTCCAACGGATGCTGCCTCTTGTTTCCGCGAATGCGTCATCACTCCACCATGGAGAAGATTTGGTTCGGTTGGAGGAGTTCGACCACTCCTCAAGGGCGCAGTCGAGACCGTCAAGGGGGCGAGTAGGACTAGCCATGAACGGCAACGTCAGAAGGCGAACTTCAGAACCAGCTGTCCAACCCGTGGATTTACCGCTGTGCTGCTGATGACGCCGAACGTTGGAGAGGTGAAGTTCGCATCGGGATTTGCAAACTGAGGATGATTCAGTGCGTTGAAAAACTCGGCCCGAAACAGAATGCTGCTACTTTCATGAACGGTAGTGCTTTTTGAGAATGCGATGTCTAAGTTGGCTTGAGCCGGGCCATCTACGATTCCCGTGCTGCTGTTTCCGAATGCCGTTCCAACCCCGTCGGCGCCCACTATCGGCGGGTTTGTGAAGCAGCCTTGATCGAAGTAGGCGTTCAGTTTCGACTGCATGGATCCGCGTGCAACCAACTGATCCGTCGAGCATGTGCCACTGAGCTGTGCACGATCTTGACTAATGCCAAAGACATTATTTGCATTGGTATTAGCGATGGTGAGGGCAGTGCCAGATTGGATGGTAAGCACGGCGGCGATGCCCCAGCCTCCTAGAAACCGGCCCTTAACACCTCCCGAAGCGGCTGGAATTTCCCATGTTTCGCTCACGACAAAGCGATGACTGCGATCAAAGCTCGCTCGTCCCCAACGCTGCCGGGGAACGTTTTGGTCTCCCAAGGTCAACGTATTCGCAGCCGACGTTCCGTTAATGTTCGCGCCGTCAGTATCGAGCGTCTTTGAGAAGGTGTATGAGGCCAGGAATTGCAATTGATGACTTGCCCTCTTCGTAAGGCTTGCTTCAAAGCTGTTGTACCATGAGCTTCCCCCCGATTCCATTTCCCGCAGCGAGTCAGGAAGTATTCCTGGAATCGGCACTCTCAACGGAATGTTCACCACGGTGTTCGATGTCACCCCGCGAACGGGATTGTTAGGTGACGCGCTTAAAGCCTGGTTAAGCGAACGAAAACGCTGTAAATGAATTCCGTTGGTGCCTACGTAACCCACCTCTAGCAACCAGTTTTCGTTGATCGCGGCTTGCGCGTTTAGCGAAAACTGCTGAACCATCGCAGGTCTGAAATTGGGTGACAACACGTTCATCGAGCCCTGTGTAGCCTGGGAATATGGCAGGAATATCGGGAAGGAACTCGGGTTTGGGAATGGCTGTGCGAAAGGTGCTTCTAATGTCGCGGCCGCGTTGGCAGCGCCGGTACTGGTTCGAGTGAGTCCAAAGGGAGCTGCAAGTACGGAAGCCGTATAGGCTTGGCCTGTCGGACGAGAATAGTACATCCCGTATCCGCCCCGCAGAACCAAACGGGTGGTTCGCTCGAAGATCTTCCATGCAAATCCGACTCTGGGAGCAAGCGTATTTTGGTGCAGGCCATAGGTTCCAAATGCGTTATTCACTCGGGTCACGCCAGGCGGAAGAGAACCTGGGAAATTCGAAGCCACTAAGTATCCAGCAAGACTTCCCGTTGGCGGCGGATTTCTAGCTGCCTTGTCGAAATCAAAACTAGCACTCCTCCCCAACTCGTCTGCGAATTGGCCAGGTCGTTCGTAGCGAATTCCCAGGTTTAGCGTCAAAGAGTTCTTGATCCGATAATCATCCTGTGCAAATCCAGCCACCTCCCAGGCTCTAAGGTCACGATCGAAGAGCCCGAAGCCATCGGCTGATTGATAAACGTTGCTGAACTTCCCGCTTCCGTTGCCTGTCGCATTCAATCCCAGCAAAAAATCCGGCCAGCTCAGGAACTGAATGAACGAGTCGAATCCGGCAAAGTGAAGCGGGTCTCGCAGCCGGGTGAGCGATAGGCCAAGTTGCAAGGTGTGAGCACCAGAAATGGAAGTGAAGACATCATCAGCCACAAAACTGTGTTGTGTATAGGTTCTTGGAAACGCGGCACCCATGCTCAAAGAGCCAAGAATCTGCAAGCTTGGTAGTTCGTTGTTCTTGTTCATTGCACCTTCCAACACGCCAATATCAGACCACGCGAAGGGTGCATTTGCGCGTGTATCGCTTCTCGCGTGAACAAAACCAATCCTGGCTTCATTCAATCTGGTACTACTCAGAATGTAGGTATGTGACAGAGAGAAGACAGAGAAGTCCGTTGAGCCAGGGCTAGTGAAGCCTGCAATATTTTCGAGCGCAATTCTGCCGTTGCCTGGAAAGGTGACTAGCTGGTTGCTAGTGGAATGAAAGAATCGCGCAGCGAATTGGTTGGCCGGCGAAGCCTTATAGTCCAGGTTGGCCAAAAACTGATTTTCATCGAAATGGCAAGGCTGACTGAACACCGAAAGGCCCTGGCGTGCAAATGGCCTGGCCGGGTCAATCATTTGCGGTGTAGGAATCAAGAAGGTTCCGTCGGGTAACTTGAAATTCAAAAGCGCGAGGGCAGCGGGATTAATGTTCGATCCATCGGGTTGGACCGCAATCCCGCCCAGGGCGCCATTCATACCGCCAAAAAGGTATCCAAGGGCAGCCGGTGACCGGTCGTTGGTGAGCGGTGGCTGGCGCAAAGTTGCGCTGCACGCCACGCGTGCCTGACCGGCCGCGACCCCATTGACTTGCCGTGTTCCCTGATAGGAGCCAAACAAATGCAGTCGATCTTTCTGAATCGGCCCTCCGGCGGCGAATCCAAATTGGTTCTGTTTGAGTTCTGGGCGCCGCTGGCCCACTTGGTTCAAGAAAAAATCATTTGCGTTAAAAGCGTCGTTTCGCAAAAATTCGAACACCGTACCGTGGTATTGATTGGTACCACTCTTGGTAACCACACTGACGTTGGAACCTGCGGCACGGCCAAACGCCGCACCATAGATACCGGTTTGGACTTTAAACTCCTCTAGCGCGTCCGGGTTTGGGACGGGGATGCCACCGCTCGCTGTGCCCGTGCTGAGCACGTCATTCACGCTAATTCCATCCTGTTGCCAGCTATTGTCATAAGAACGAGTCCCATGAACGTAGAGACCATCATTCGAAGAGCTAATTTGCGAGAGAGCGGTTCCTCCAATTCCAAGCTCCCCTGCGTTGTAGACCCCGGTCGTTACTCCCGTAGAAAGGCCGGCCAGCTGAGAAAAATTCCGCGTGGGCAGGGGCAGTTCGCGAATCACTTGTTCATCGGTGCTTTTGCCAAGCGTGGCTGTGTCAGGTTGCACCATCAATTGGTTCGAATTGACCTGTGTGTGCTCGACGAAGGTTTTGAGTTGAAGATGAAGTTCCAGGCGAATCGTTTCGGTAACATGAATGTGAAGTTGTTGAATGCTTAATTCCCTGAAGTCTGCCTTGTTGGCCACCAATTCATACTTTCCTGGCGGTAAAGAAACAAATCGAAACGAACCATCATCGCTCGACTGAGATGCGCCAATGTAAGACCCACGCTCAGTCGAAAGCCGAACTGCTACGCCAGAGACTACCGAACCTGAGCCGTCAAATACCACGCCACTCACTGCCCCGGTGGAGGAGGTTTGAGCCTGCAAGACGGCAACAGGCAGCAGAAGAATGAGAAGACGCCAGGTTGGATAACAAGAGAACAAGGAGATTCGCCAATGAGACACAGCAAGCACGCCTCAGCCGTGCTGCCGAGTGGGTGGATCGCCTACCTATGTATGGTGTTGCCCAACATCAGAACAGCGGGTTGACAGTACCTCTATGACCCGAATTTGGGGCACTGTCAAATTTGACAGTAGGGGGAAGTACACGGTGGTTTGAAAATACCTGAGCTGGCTCTCTGCAAAATGACGTGCGTGCGGAGTTCTCGCGATGGCGAGTAGTCCCCCTGTTGGACGCGATCTCGCTTGCCACTCGGCCCCCACCGAGGAGGGTTCAGCATTACACATGCGATTCAGAAGAAGTGGAGCTGCTTGCCTGAGAGCACGGACCGGTTTCATTCTGATCTTGCTGGCCTGTTGTATTCCAAATGTGCTCGCAAAGGAGCCCAACCCTCTCCGTCGAGTTGTCATTCTGAACGAAGTAGACGCCTCGTATCCTCTGATTAACCTCATTGACCAAGGAATTCAAAGTTCACTCAGTACCTCGCCGTATCGCATCGAATTTTACCGAGAATACATGGGGACGGTCCTATTCCCCGAGCCAAAGGATCAGCAGCTGTTTCGGGATTTCTACATCCGCAGATATCGAGCCCGTAGACCGGACGTGATCATCGCGGTCGGGCCAGCTCCGCTGAAATTCATGCTCGAGACGCATCGGGAATTTTTTTCTGGAATTCCCGTTGTATTTTGTCTCCCAAACAGGCGGCCTGGCAATCCCATTACCGAACCCGACTTTGCTGGAATAGAGAGTGATATTGCCCCTGGACGAACAGTCGCGGCGGCATTGCGCCTGCTTCCCGGTACAAAGCACCTAGTGGTTGTCGGCGGTACCGCCCCCTATGATCGCGGACAGCAGGCCGAAATCAAGGATCAACTGCAAAGCTATGAGAACCGTCTCGATATCTCGTACCTCACGGATCTGTCCCTGCCTGTTCTTCTTGAACGCTTGAAGACGTTGCCACATCACACGATCGTGCTACTGACCCCGTTTGGAAAGGATGCAGCGGGGAGGACCTTCACGTCAGGCGAAATCGCTCCGGTGATTGTCTCTGCTACCAATGCACCTATCTTTAGCCTAACCGACAGATACCTCAATCATGGGGAGGTCGGCGGAAACATCTCGAGCGGGATCGAGCAAGGCAAGCTCGCCGGCAGCATAGCTGGACGACTGCTGAACGGAGAGAAGGCAAAGGACATTCCAAGCGTACGTACAGCCACCGCCTACACCTTCGACTGGAAGGCACTTGATCGCTGGGGCTTGAAAGAACGGGATCTTCCACCTGGCAGCATCGTGCTTAACCGTGAGCCGACGGCTTGGGAGTTGTACAAGTGGTACGTCGTGGCCTCTCTGGCTCTGATTGTTGTGGAAACGTTTCTCATTCTTGCTCTTCTCCGCCAACGCAAAGCAAGAAAAAGGAGCGAGACCTACAGCAGAGAACTTGTGCTTCGATCTCCGCTAGCGATGGTTGTCACGTCCGGCCCGAACGACACAGTTCAGATTGCCAACAATAAGTTCACCGAGCTCTTTGGCTACACCATGAAAGACATCCCTGATGAGGCGAGTTGGTGGCCTTTGGCTTACCCCGATGCAGAATATCGAGAAACAATCAAAGGGGAATGGCGACGGCGCGTGAATGAAGCCGTATTGCAAGGGAAAGACATTGAGCCACTGGAGGCCACGGTTCGCTGCAAAGACGGTTCGACGCGGTACATTGAATTTCATTTTGGTTTTCTCGCCGGATCCAAGGTGGTGAATTTTGTAGATTTAACCGATCGCAAGCAAGCGGAAGCCGAGTTTGCCATTGCCAACGACCGCCTTCGCATGGCAATTGAGGCAGGAAGATTTGTAGGCTGGGATACCGACTTACGGTCGGGCAGGAATGAATGGTTCGGCGATCTCGAAGGCATGTTCGGAATCGAATCGGATTCCTACTCCGCACGCCCAGGCGAGTTTCTAACTCGGGTTCATCCCGATGACCTCGACATGGTCACTAAGGCCATAGAAAACGCGAGACGGAACAAACAATCCTACTTTGCCGAATTCCGAATTCCACGGAATGACGGGACGGTTCGTTGGGTAATCGCCAGAGGGGAGTTCTATTACGAACCGTCCGGTGAAGCAATCCGCATGCTTGGTTTGGCGGTCAACATTACAGACCGTAGGCTTGCGGAACAAAAACTCAGAGAGAGTGAACAGCGGTTTCGCTTAGTCGCGAACTCGGCCCCGGTGATGATCTGGATGTCTGGTCCGGATAAACTGTGCACGTATTTCAACCAGCCCTGGCTGGAATTCACCGGTCGCCCTCTGGAATTGGAATTGGGAAACGGTTGGGCGGAAGCCGTGCATCCTGCAGATATCGAGACCTGCCTGCAGACTTACATCGAATCCTTCGATCGCAGAGAGCGTTTTGAGATGCGTTATCGGTTGCGTAGACATGACGGGGAATATCGCTGGCTTTTGGACATAGGCGTACCCCGGTTTGATTCAGGCGGGTCGTTTGCTGGCTATATCGGGTCCTGCCTCGACGTCACCGAACGCAAGCGTGCCGAGGAGGCACTTTCCACCATGGGCCAACGCTTGATCGAAGCCCAAGAAGAGGAGCGTAGCCGGATTGGGAGAGAGTTGCATGATCATGTCAATCAACGACTGGCATTGCTTGCAGTGGAGTTGGATCGCTTGAACTACACAGGTTCTACAAAGCATATTCAGCAGCAGATCCAACAAGTTAAGGGGCGGGTTACGGAAATTGCGACAGATGTGCAAGCCCTCTCGCATCAATTACACTCGGCGAAGCTAGAGTACTTAGGACTGGTTGCGGCCGCCAAAAGCTTCTGTAAGGAAGTGTCGGAACTGCAGAGAGTACAGGTTCACTTTGTATACGATGGCGTGCCGCGTTCTTTGCCGAAAGATGTCTCTTTAGCCATGTTTCGTGTTCTGCAGGAAGCATTGCAGAATTCGGTTAAGCATAGTGGTGCTGATCATTTCGAGGTACAGCTGCTCGGGAATCACGGCAAGCTTGAGCTGACCGTGCGCGACCACGGCACAGGGTTTGAGGTCGACAAAGCAATGTACGGGCGAAGCTTGGGTCTGATTAGCATGCGGGAACGAGTCAGCGCTCTGAAAGGCACAATCGCAGTCCGATCGAAGCCTCACAGGGGCACGGAAGTTGTTGCTTGTGTACCGATTTCTGCCGATTACCCGAGGGGTGAAGCGATTTCCGGAGCAGCATAATCACAATATGAAGAAACCAAAAAGGCGTCCCCGAGTTTTGTTAGCCGATGATTTCCCTGCTGTTCTTGAACAAGTGCAAGTGCTGCTAGGTGAAGACTTTGACGTCGTTGCTTCAGCGCCCGACGGCCAGAAGGCTCTTCGCCTTGCTATGAGCCTTGATCCGGACATTCTCGTCCTCGATATCTGCATGCCAATCCTCAGCGGGATTCAGGTTGTTTCCAAGCTTCGAGATTCAGGCTTCAGGGGAAAATGCGTAATTCTCACTGCCCTACAAGACAAGGACTACCAGGACGCGGCATTTGCAAATGGTGCTCTGGGGTTTGTTCTCAAAAGCCGCGTTAATAGCGATCTTATTCCCGCGATTCGTGCCGCCCTGGAAGGGCACAGATTCGCTTTTGCGCTTGCACCCTTGGATTGCTTCGCCTGATATCAAGATGCGGCGGTGCTCAGAAGCTTGGACGTTCCCCCTCAAAGCACTGGCTTTCAGGCCGCAGGCGCCGCTCACCACAATGTTGTGGCCGAGACGCGTAACCCATTGGGCTCATAACGGAAACAGCGGGCAAGTAACCTTCACTTCCCTAGTAGACTGATTCCCCAATATTTGGCAAAGCCCCCTTACCATTCGGCTTACGGAAGCACACATAACCACGGACGCCGATTTCACCTCAGTTGGGATTCGACGGCGGAATCACTGGAAGACGGCCCGCAGCAAATAATGACAACTTGGCTTCCATTTCCCTTATCATTGCCGGAACCCGGCTTTCCAATGCCGCGTACTATCCCAAAAACAAATTATGGAACTTACAATATCAGGCCTCTCGAAGACGTATGCCAACGGCGTGAAAGCGCTCGACAACGTTTCCCTCACGATCCCAAACGGCATGTACGGTTTGCTCGGACCAAACGGAGCGGGAAAGAGCACACTCATGCGCACCATCGCCACTCTGCAGGAGGCCGACTCGGGCAGCGCTCAGCTCGGGACCATCGATGTTCTGAAGCAGAAGGACGATGTACGAAAACTTCTCGGCTACCTTCCGCAGGAGTTTGGCGTTTATCCCCGTATCTCTGCACAAGACATGCTAGAGCATCTCGCTCTCCTGAAAGGGATTGGTGGCTCAAGCCAGCGCAAAGAACTCGTCGGCGCGATGCTGAAGCGCTGCAATCTTCACGATGTCAGGAAGAAGTCCTTATCCAGTTACTCGGGGGGCATGCGCCAGCGCTTCGGAATCGCCCAAGCGTTAATCGGGAATCCGAAACTGCTGATCGTAGACGAACCAACTGCCGGACTCGATCCCGGTGAGCGCAACCGTTTTTACAACCTGCTGGCCGAAGTTGGAGAGCAGGTTATCGTCATTCTTTCCACTCACATCGTCGAAGATGTGACGGACCTTTGCACGAAGATGGCCATTATCCACGAAGGTCGCGTGCTTTATGAGGGCAGGCCCGACGACGCCGTCGCCGAATTGAACGGTCGTGTCTGGCAGCGCTCAATCGACAAATCAGAGTTGTCGAGCTATGAAGGACGATATCGGGTAATCTCCAACCGGCTGGTGGCCGGTCACCCGCACCTTCATGTCCTAAGTGTGACACCCCCGGAGGACGGATTCTCACCGAGCTCCCCCGATCTCGAGGATGTCTTCTTCACCCGCATCCGAGGATGGAACTAAAGCCATGATTCTTCACATCGCGTGGTTCGAACTCCGTTATTGGCTGCGTTCATGGATGCTCTGGATCTTCACCCTGATCATCGCTGTTCTAATCTTTGGCGCGACCAGCAGTGACCAGGTACAAATTGGCTCGTCGCTCGGCAACACCTACCGAAACGCCCCCTATGTGATCGAGAATTATTACGCCATCGTCAGCTTGCTGACTCTGCTGATGGTCACCGCCTTCATTAATTCGGCAGCTGCCCGTGACTTCAGCTACAACACCTATCAGATCGTGTTTGCCACGCCCATGCGGCGCCGAGATTTCCTGCTTGGCCGCTTTGCGGGAGCAACCACCGCTTCGGTGATCCCGATGCTAGGCATTTCGATTGGGATCCTGCTCGCCAAGTACATGCCGTGGGTGGAACCAGACCGCTGGGAACGAGTGATCTGGGCCGCCCACCTAAATGGAATTCTCGTTTTCGCGATTCCCAACACATTCTTTATGGCCGCGATCCTTTTCACCATCGCGGTATTGGCGCGGAATGAAATCGTCTCGTTTATCGGAGCTCTGCTGCTTCTGACGGCTTACGGGGTATCGGATGCTCTTTTGAGTGACATTGAGCGGGAGAGGATTGCCGCCCTGCTCGATCCTTTCGCGGCCCGGACATTTGCACTAGCCACCAAATATTGGACGGTCGCTGAAAAGAACGGGCTCAGCCCGGGCTTCAGCGGACTGCTCCTGTGGAACCGGCTGCTGTGGATTGGCGTTGGCATCGCTTTCTTGATCTTCGCCTGCTATCGCTTCAGCTTCGCCGAGCGCCGCCAGAAAATCCGCAAAGCAAAAGGGGAGGGTGAGGTCGCACCCGCCTCGGTCTCCCTGCCCTCGATAACAGGCAGCTCAAGTCCCTGGGACATGTATCTCTCGTCCTTGAAGATTCACCTTTTCGGAATTCTCAAGAGCACCGTCTTTATTGTCGTGCTCTTGGCGGGGCTGCTGAACTGCGTTCCCGCTGTTGCGCTCAATGCACGAGAAGGTTACGGGAATAGCACGCTGCCTGTCACTTACTGGGTGCTCGACATCATCCGCGGCACTTTGTACATGTTCATCATGGGCCTGATGACGTATTACGCCGGCGTGCTGGTTTGGAAGGACCGCGATACTCGCATGGATGAGATCGCAGATTCCCTTCCCGCCCCGGACTGGATCTCCTACGCCTCGCGACTCACGGCGCTCATCGTAATGGTCACGGCCGTGCAGGCGCTCGCTTTTGCCAGCGGCATCGTCATACAGGGGAGTCTTGGATATCACCGCTTCCAGATTGGTCTTTACCTGTGGGGATTGTTCATCCATGACTTTTCTTGGTTCTTCGTCTTGGCGGTGCTTGCCTTCCTTATTCATGTGCTGTCGCCAAACAAGTATATTGGCTACTTTCTTTACATAACGTTCTTCATCGTGAATGCGTATGTTTGGGGACCGATCAATATCTCCACTCGCTTGGTACAGTTCTCCTCAACGCCGAGAATCACCTACTCCGACCTGTTTGGTAACGCGCCCTATATCACTGCCTGGCGTTGGTTCATGTTGTACTGGATTTTGTGTTGTGGGTTGCTGGCCGTCACAAGCGTGATGTTCTGGCCTCGCGGCAAGCAGCTGCGTATGTCCGAACGCTGGCGCATTGCGCGCCTTAGATTCACCCGTCCCTGGGCCGCTATGGCGGTCACTTCGCTGATTCTATTTGTCGCAACTGGAGGCTGGATCTTCTATAACACGAAAATCCTTAACCGGATGATCGGCCCCAAAGACCAACTCCATCTCCAGGCAGACTACGAAAAGACCTACAAACAATTTGACTACAAGGAATTCCCGCGCATTCGGAGCGACAAGTACGTGGTGGATATTGATCCAGACTCGCGCAATGTGACGATCCGAGTTGAAGAGCTGATCGACAACCCTTGTAAACATCCGCTGGATGAGATCCACTACTCCACCGACGTACAGTACGATACCGAAATTGAGATCCCCGGGGCGACGCTCGCGAAGAACGACACTCGCCTGCAATATCGGATCTACAAGTTCAATCCGCCGCTCCAGCCGGGCGAATCGCGGACGATCGTCTTCAATGTGAAAAGCAAGAATCGCGGATTCGAAAATAACGTCAGCAACGCCCAAATCGTCCAGAACGGTACCTTCTTTAATAATTCGGTCGCACCCGTTGTCGGTTATGACAACGGCCGGGAGATCACAGACCCCAATGACCGCAAGAAGTACGGCCTTGGCGAGCAGTCACTCATGCGCCCGTTGGAACGCGATTGCACAGTCGATTGTCAGGAGAGTTACATCCGCTCGCATGCAGACTGGATTGACATGGAGACGGTTGTCAGTACCACTCCCGACCAGATCGCGATCGCTCCCGGATCCCTTCTGCGCCAATGGGATGCTAACGGCCGCCGTTATTTTGATTACAAGCTCGACCATCCCGCCCTCCGCTTCTGCTCATTCTTGTCTGCTCGTTATGAGGTCCAGCGGGAAGACTGGAACGGCATCAAGCTCGAGATCTATTACGACAAAGACCATCCATGGAACGTACCGCGGATGATGCGGTCGCTGAAGAAATCGCTCGAGTACTACACCAGCAACTTTGGCCCCTATACCAACAAAGAAGCTCGTATCATTGAGTTCCCGCGCGTGGCGCAATTCGCACAAGCGTTTGCTGGGACCATGCCTTACTCCGAATCAATCGGCTTCATCGCCAACCTGAACCATCCAGACGACATTGATATGGTGTATTACATCGTTGCCCACGAGATGGGGCACCAATGGTGGGCGCACCAGGTGGTCGGCGCCGACATGCAGGGGGCGACGCTGCTTTCAGAGTCACTGGCGCAATATTCAGCCCTTATGGTCATGGAGAAAGAATATGGTCGTGACATGATGCGGAAGTTCCTGAAGTATGAGATGGACAACTATCTCCGCGCGCGCGGCCGCGAGCGTCAGAAGGAGCGACCGCTATTGACCGTGGAGGCGGAGCAGGGATACATCCATTACCGCAAAGCTAGCGTTGTTCTCTATTACCTGAAGGAGATGATTGGCGAAGATGCCATCAACCGCGCCTTGCGCAAGCTGGTCTCTGAGCACGCGTACCACGCCCCGCCATATCCGACCTCCTATGCGCTGCTGGATGCCCTGCGGGAGCAAACTCCGCCCCAGTACCAATACCTGATCAAGGACCTGTTCGAAGACATCACCCTGTTCTCGAATCGCACCACCGAGGCAACGGCAGCCAAACGCACCGACGGGAAGTACGACGTTACTACCCATGTCGAAGCCCATAAGTACAAGGCGGATGCCAAAGGAAACGAATCCGAAGTTCCTCTCGACGACTGGATTGATATCGGTGCCTTTGCCAAGCCCGAGAAGGGCCACAAGTACGGAAAGACGCTCTACCGTGATCGGGTGCATGTCACCACCAAAGACGCGTCTTATACATTCACAACCGCTGAATTACCAGACCGGGCCGGAATCGATCCATTCCTGTTGCTCATAGATCGCATTCCTGACGACAATACAAAGAAAGTGGATACAGTAACCCAGACCGCACAGCGCCAATAGACGACGCGGCCATTGCTTACCGATTGACCGCTTGGCCTGCACGGACAGTGCCGTTTTGTGCGGGCAAGAAATTTACAGAACCAGTTTCCCCGTCAAGCTCTGGGGAATTGAAGCCCCCGGCTGAATAGCGCTGCCGCCTGCGTAGCAGTGCTCCAGCTTGGTGAATTTCTCGAGCAGGGGAAATGCCGCTGCCGTCACCCCTGTACCGTACAGGTTTAGGGTCCGGAGTTGGGCCAGGTTAGGAAGGGCCCTTAGCATTTGGTCAGTGATCTTCGTCTCGGCTAACCGCAGTACACGAAGGTGGATCATCGTGGCCATCGCAGAAGCACCGCGGTCGGTGATTGCAGTGCGTGAAAAGTCGGCGACCACGATGTGTTCGGCCACCGGAGCAAACGCTTGTACGTCGGCGTCGCCAAACTTGAGGCCCAGGAGCGAAGCATTCAGCACCAATTCCGTTGAACTTCGCGATTCGTAGGTAAGGATGTTGGGAAAGCGATCCTGCAGTTTCCTGACTGCAGGCTCAATCTCCTGTCGAGCCTTGACGGCGGAGGCCTCATCGATTTGCGGAAAGGAGACTTCTGCCGTGGTCGCCCTCACCGGACCGCCTGCCGGCAGACCCTTGATGGCGTCCAGAGGAATAGTGCCGGAAGCGCCTGCGCTGATCCACAGCTCGATTACTTTTAGTTGATCCGGAGTTAGAGGCTGCCGCGTTTCTTTTGGCATGAAATCGTCATGGTCTGGCGCAAGCGTGATTCGCCGAAACAGATCGCTGCCTTGCGCGTTTCCGGACTTGATGACTGCACCGTGCTTGCCGCCTCTCATCAACCATCCGTAGGAGTCAAGCCGCAGCCTGCTTTTTTGCTTTTTGGAACCGTGACAGCTTACACAGCGCTCCGCGAAGATCGGTTGCACGCGTACTTCGTAAAAGCCGCCCGCCGCGGCTTCAAGGAGAGGCCCTCCAGGGGAAATACCAAGCACGCGACGCAGAATCGAAGGCATGTACTCAGTCAGATGATCTTCGCCTTGAGAAACCTGACCTCCACGGTATCCGGTCCAGGAGACAACAAGAACACCGACCGTGAGTGTGGCCGCGTACACTTTGTCCGCGCGAAGGCCGCCCGTCCCCCCACGCAATACCCAACAGAGCCAGCAGATTCCCGCCAGCGAAACTCCGCCCCACATATGTTGACTGATCAATGCGCCAGAGTAGCTCCCGCTGCGTGCCAAACACCATCCGAGGAACGCTGCGAACGCGGCGGCCGCCGTGGCAAGGCCGAGAACAAAGCGCGAGGCGAGGCGCAGGTGGGAAAATCTCTCCCAGCGCCCCGCCACTTCCAGAACTGGAACCAAGAGCATCAGCGCGATTGGCAGGTGGACTGCCAGGGGATGAAATCTCCCGATGAATTGGGCCCACTCGGCGCGCTGTCTGCCGTCGGGTGGAAAGAATAGCACCAACAAGAGCAGCAGGAGAATCGGCAAAAATGCGACGAGTGCCGAGCGATAGCGCCCCCCAAAGGAGTATGCCCATCGGACCATTAGAAAGGACAACTCCGAGAAGAATCGCGCCACCTATTCGAGGAGCACATCATGCCAGGATTTCCCCAATCACACGCGCCGGCTTCACGCTTGTCAACTTCTGTTCCAATCCCTGGAATGAATACGTCAGCTTGTGATAGTCGAATCCCAACATGTAGAGCATGGAGGCGTGCAGATCGCGGATGTCCACCGGGTCCTTTACGATCTCATATCCCATCTCGTCGGTCTGCCCGTACGTGATTCCATGTTTCACGCCCCCACCTGCCAGCCAGATGGTGAATGCATCCGGGTTGTGGTCGCGACCTACATATTTCATTTCTTGCCCGTTACGATTTTCACGCATCGGGGTGCGGCCGAATTCTCCACCCCACACCAGCAGGGTATCTTCCAGCAAGCCACGTTCCTTCAGATCGGCTAACAAGGCTGCCGTAGGCTGATCCACTTCCCGGCAGCGATCATTAAATCCAATGTTTAAGGCTTCTTTGGCAGTCGCGCCATGCGAATCCCATCCCCAGTGGTAAAGCTGAATGAAGCGCACACCTCGTTCTGCAAGTCGCCGGGCCACTAGGCAGTTGTTGGCGAATTCGGAACCGGCCGACGTACACCCGTATTTCGCGCGAACCGATTCCGGTTCCTTATGAATATCCATCGCATCAGTGGCATCCATTTGCATCCGAAACGCCAGCTCGTACTGCGCAATCCGCGTCACCGTCTCGGGATTGCCAAATTCGGCATGTGTCTGCCGGTCAATTTCATCGATCGCATCGAGCATGGTGCGCCGCAAGCCACGATCCACCCTGGGAGGGTTATTCAGGTACAGCACCGGCTCGCCATGCGACCGACATTGCACTCCTTGATAGACGCTGGGGAGGAAACCTGAACTCCACAACTGCTTGCCGCCATCTGGCGATTTGCCACCCGACAGCAGAACGATGAATCCGGGCAAGTTCTGGTTCTCGGTTCCCAAACCGTACAGCACCCAGGAGCCAAAGGCCGGATAACCCAACCTCGGATTACCGGTATGCACCAGCAGTTGCGCGGGGGCATGATTGAACTGGTCGGTCCGCATGGACTTGATGAAACAAATGTCATCCACGTGGCCGGCTATGTGAGGCAAGCGATCTGAGATCCATTGTCCGCTCTGTCCAGCCTGCTTGAACGGGTACTGGGAACCTAGGAGTTTGGGAACGCCACTGATGAACGCGAATCGTTTGCCCGCCAGAAAAGATGCCGGACAGTCCTGGCCGTCGAGGCGCCGCAGTTCAGGCTTGTAGTCGAAGAGCTCCAACTGGCTGGGAGCGCCTGCCATGTGCAGATAGATCACCCGCTTAACCTTTGCAGGAAACTGCGGAGGGAGTTGCGAGAGCGGCATGGCGGCATCACGCGCAAACGACAGATTCGGTCTCTCCCCGGCGCTGGCATCCGCGGCGGCCGCGTAATTCGCGAGCGAGCTCCCGAGGAATAGCGATCCTACCCCACTGCCGAGCGATCGCAGAAAATGGCGCCGCGTCTGAGCGTGCAAGATCGCCATTTGAAGTTCGGGATTCGCCATAAAAGATTCACCTAGTCAATGCGGCATCCAAGTTCAGCAAGACACCGGCTGCTGCGGTCAGCGCCTGACGATCCTTACCCGAGTTGAGCCCGGCTCCTGATACTACCAACCTTGCGCCTTTCCCTGAACCCGCGGCTCTGGTGAACATGCGGCGCAACGTCGTCAGCTCATTTTCAGTCAGGCCACGGGAAAGAACCAAATGCGCGCCATACTGTAATTGTCTATCGAGATTTGCTGACGCCTTCATCATACGAGCAGCTAACGCCTCGGAGGCTTCCACGTAAACCGGATCATTTAATGTCACCAGAGCTTGCAGGGGCGTGTTGGTAGGAATACGCCGCGCGAGACTAGTGTCGTGATCAGAAGCATCGAAGGTAAGAAAACTTGGATATCCGCTTGTCCGCTTAATGTAGGTGTAAATCGCCCTGCGGTAGCGGTCCGGGCCCTTTGCGTCCACCCACTTGCTTTCGTTGTAAACCGAATTCCAAATTCCCGCAGGCTGGGGCGGCATTACCGGAGGTCCCCCCATAGCCAGATTGAGGAGTCCGCTTGCCAGAAGCGCCTGATCCCGGACCATCTCTGCGGTGAGGCGCTGCTCGGGTCCGCGAGCCAACAGCCGGTTGCGTGGATCCTTTTCGCTCAGTTCAGGCGTCGTTTTCCCGCTTTGTCGATAGGTTGCACTGAGCACCATTTCGCGTAACAGGGCCTTGATGTTCCAGTGAAGATCGTTCTGAAGGTGCAGGGCGAGCCAATCGAGCAGTTCAGGGTGACTCGGTTCCTCTCCTACGCTGCCAAAATTTTCAAGCGTTTCGACAATGCCGGTACCGAACAGCTGCTCCCAATAGCGGTTTACTGCCGTACGTGCAGTCAGGGGTTGTCCCGGAGAAAAGAACCATCGTGCGAGGGTAAGTCGATTCCGTGGCTCTCCGGCGGGAAGCGGAGGAAAGATGGCAGGTACATCGGGGCTCAATGCGGGCCCGGACTTGGTAAGAAAATTTCCGCGCTCAAATTCCAGAGTTTTTCGGAATTCATATGCCGGCTGCTCCGCCATCACCGGTGTCTCAACGGTCGGTATTTTCTCCAGTCGCTTCTCTAGGCTTGTGAGCCTTGCAAGGCCAATGTTGTAGTTACGGTCGGAACTGAGTTCGGTCCAACGAGTGTCTGCGCTGACATACAATCTTGCCCTCTTCACCAGGGCGGGCTTGCTTGAAATCGTACTGGTTTGCGTCAAGTGGACTTTTAAGTAGCTGCCGGGTGAGAGTTGAATCGGCGAGGCGGGAACAGCTACCAGCCAGCGGCTTTGGAACAAGCTTGGGTTCGAGGCAAACCCGCCGGTTTCTGCATCCGCTTCCTGTCCAGGTTTGGCTTGAACCGCACGAGACACCGCCTCAGAGAGACTTGTCTGAGAGTCCGGTACAAAATTCCGGAATGCGACTTGCTGCGCACGCCCGTCCGGGCCGACGGCCCATGCGTCCACTTTTTCGACGATAAAACCTAACTCCGGAGTATGCTGTGCAACCTCGGGCTCACCGGGGAACACTTCCATTCGCAACGCTGTCAAACTCGGCAAGACCGTGGTTAGTTTGACTTCATAAACCGATTTACCAGGAGTCGTCGAAGCCGCGTCGAACTCAGCATTCTGTACCTGAAAGGCAACTGGCCTAACCTTCGCTCTTGCGTCAGCCAGCTTTCTGTCTTCCCCAATTGCCTTCGCAAGGTCGCGAATCTCCTTCTCGCGGTCTTTAGCCTCTTTATACTTCGCTTCCTTACCAGGGAGCTTGCTCTTTTTCAATTCACCGAGTTTGCGTTCCAATTGAACGATCTCCCATCGCAAGGCGGCTGCCTCACTCGCCGTTGCCGAGGTGATGGTTACAGGGATCCACCGGGTCTGAGCTTCCAGGCTGCGGCCTTGGTCAACCAATGATCCCGTTAACGCCGCGATCTCCTGCTGCAACTGGGCCGCTTCCGAATCGCGAGAGCGGTCTTTGGGGACACGCAACACCGGGGCGTCGCTGGGATAATCGGCATCCTGCGTTGTATTAAAGAAAGCAAGCGACTTGTAATACTCATTGTGATGAATTGGGTCATAAGGATGCGAGTGGCACTGCACACAATTCATGGTCAAGCCGTTTAGCACGGACCAAGTGGTTGCTGAGCGGTCCATGACGGCAACCAACCGGAATTCCTCATCATCCGTCCCCCCTTCGTCGTTATTGGGCGTCTGGCGATGAAATGAGGTCGCAATCCGATCTTCAAAGGTTGCATTCGGCAGCTCATCTCCGGCCAGCTGGGTAATGACAAATTTGTCGTACGGGAGATTGCGGTTGAACGCTTGGATCACCCAATCGCGAAAAGGCCAAACTCCGGGTCGTTCGCGATCGGCTTCATATCCCTTGGTGTCGGCATATCGAGCGAGATCCAGCCACATCGCCGCCCAGCGTTCGCCGTAGCGTGGCGAGGCCAACAATCGGTCCACTTGTTTCTCGTAGGAGTTTGGGGAGGAATCTGCCATGTAGGCGGCCTGCTCCTCCGCTGTCGGCGGGAGTCCGGTAAGATCCAGGGATGCCCTGCGCAACAGTTCCGCCTTGCCGGCTTCTGGAGATGGATGCAGTCCTTCCTTTTCCAGTCGCGCGAGGATGAAGTGATCCAAAGATTGTTTCGGCCAATCGGCTTGCTTCACGGAAGGAATCGTCTGCTGTTTGGGCGCTACGAATGACCAGTGGTCTTCCCACTTGGCGCCCTGCTGGATCCATCGGCGGAGGAGTTCGATTTGTTTGGCGGGAAGCGGTGCCGCATGATACGGCATCCGGACTTCGGGGTCCTTGGAGGTGATGCGGGCGATCAACTCAGAAGCACTAGGATCGCCTGGCACAATCGTCCGACGGCCCGACTTCCCCACGCCAAGCGCTTCCTCGCGGTAGATGAAAGAAACGCCGTTCTTTTGCCGCACGCCGCCGTGGCATTGAACACAGTTCTGGTTCAGGATGGGCCGGATCTGGGTGCTGAAATGCACTTGGTCTCGGCTAAACAGTGAACCGGCGCCGTACCACAGCAGCAACCCGCCAAGAGCCACGCCAACTGCACTCAGAACCCAGACGAATCGCCGGCGTCCGAACGTAGGCCCGCTCAGCATAACCCTCATATAAGTAGCACAAACCGGGTCTCATTAGAACCTAGTTTCGCCGTGAAAGTCAGCACGAGAGACCTCAGCGCCATTCAGATCTGGCAAAACTGCTGAACGGACTGGAATGAACAGGATCCCAACCTATCCCCTGCTCGCACCGCATCGATTTGGCAGCCGTACCCGTTTGAGAGGCCTAGCGACCAGGCGGCTTCGTGAGCCAGGCGCCTCATGAAGAGAGCACAAGCAGGGCTGCCCTTCAGTAGCTGTAGAACAAGCTCTGAACTTCAGCACTCGTCCGCGGCTTGAGGAGGGCGAGCATCAAGAGAATCCTTGCTTTTTGGGGATTGAGTTCATCGGATACGACAAAATTCATTTCATCGTCGTTGATTTCGACATTGCGCCCAACGACCCCGGTAACGACCCGGCTGCTTCTGACTACCACAATGCCTTTCTTTGCTGCTCTAGCGGCTGCTTCCAGAGAAGCTTTGTTCATGTTGCCATTTCCCACTCCCGCGATGACGATTCCCTTAGCACCGTTTTTTACCGAGGCCTCGACTAAGTCCGCGGGCATGTCCGCATAGGCATAGAGTATGTCAACTCGTGGTAGCGCTTGGGTGTTCGTGATGTCGAATTCGCTTTCCGTCGTATGCCTCCATTGGGGCTGTTGTAGAAGTCGTTTTTCCCGTAAGTGGAAATCCCGACCAGGCCTCGCAGCGGCGACATGAAGGTCTGAACGGCAGTTGTGCTCGTCTTCGTGAGCGAGTGTGCGCCGTGAATCCAATCGTTCATCACGACCAGCACTCCTCGCCCCCTGGATTTCGGGTCAGCCGCAACGCCCACAGCGTTGAATAGGTTCAGTGGTCCATCCGCGCTGACCGCATTCGAGGGTCTCATCGCGCCCACTAGAACCACCGGCTTGGAACTTTTGACCACAAGGTTGAGAAAAAAGGCGGTTTCTTCCATGGTATCGGTGCCATGAGTGACCACAATACCGTCGACATCTTGCTGGGCCAGTAGCGCGTTGATACGTTTGGCAAGCGTGAGCATGATCTCCAACGTCATGTCTTGTGATCCAACGTTCGCAACTTGCTCTCCTTTCAGATTGGCAAGTTCCTTCAGACCCGGAACGGCCGCCACCATCGCGTCTATCTTTACCGCGCCCGACGTGTAGGAGGCCTGGGTTGCGTTCGCGGCTGTCCCGGCAATGGTTCCACCGGTTGCCAGGATCACGATATTGGGAAGCTTTTTTTCCTGACCCGCGGATGTTTGGGACATTCCAAAGGTCAGAACCACTATCCCAACCAGGGACAATCTGAGTCTCGACCGCATAGAACTATCCTTTCAGGAATCGGTTCGCGGGCGCGCCCCAGGGAACATCTTCCTGTGCCGCTCGAACTTCGGACCGCTCACGTTTGAAGTTGCCACGCTGCTACCAACAAGCAAGAGTCAACTGCAATATCTAATGCCTTCCCCGCTCTATGGGACTGCAATTTGTGCCAGTGGACTGTTCTTGAGCCGCTGCTATTGTGGGTTGTCCGCACACTAACAGGGAGATTTGCATGCGCATCGAGCATGATTTGCTTGGCAACAAGGCCGTTCCCGACGATGCTTACTATGGAGCACAGACCGCGCGTGCTCTGGAAAACTTTCACATCTCCGGGGTCCCTATCTCCCAGTATCCGGACTTGATTCGGGCGCTGGCCATCGTGAAGATGGCTGCCGCACGCGCCAACTACGACTGCAAGCAGTTTGGCAAAGAAGTTCTACTTGGGATCGATGGCGCTTGCCAGGAGATTATTGACGGACGTCTTCACGAGCAGTTTCTTGTAGACCTCATTCAGGGCGGGGCCGGCACTTCAACCAACATGGCAGCCAATGAGGTGATCGCCAATCGCGCACTGGAGCTCATGGGTTATACAAAAGGCCAGTACGAGCACTGTGACCCCCATAACCACGTCAACCGTTCGCAGTCGACAAATGATGCCTATCCCACGGCTTTACATATCGCCATTTGTCTGCTCAATGGGAAGCTAACCGCGGAGTTACGCAAGCTGGTTGTGGCCTTTCATCAAAAAGGCGACGAGTATCGCGACGTGATCAAGATGGGACGCACCCAGTTGCAGGATGCTGTTCCCATGACCCTCGGGCAAGAGTTTCATGCGTTCGGGGAGAGCCTGGACAATGAGATTTCTGCCTTGGAGCGGGTGGAGAACGTGTTTTACGAAGTCAACATGGGCGGCACCGCCATCGGAACCGGTCTGAATGCGCCGGTAGGATATGCCGAAAGATCGGTCGATCACCTGGCAACGATTACTGGCAAGCCGATCCGGCTGGCAGCTAATCTGGTTGAGGCCACACAAGACACCCAGTCGTTTGTTTTGTATTCCTCAGTTCTCAAGAGCTTGGCAATCAAGCTATCTAAGATTTGTAATGACTTGCGCCTGCTGTCCTCCGGTCCCCGCGCCGGCCTTCATGAGATTAACCTGCCACCGATGCAGCCCGGGTCGAGCATCATGCCGGGCAAGGTGAATCCCGTAATACCGGAAGTTGTGAATCAGGTTTGCTTCAAGGCGATCGCGAATGACTTGGCAGTGACGCTCGCCGCCGAAGGTGGGCAACTGCAACTGAACGTTATGGAGCCGGTCATGGCTTACTGCATTCTCGAATCGCAGACCATGTTCATGAACGCCTCTGTGACGCTGCGCCAGCATTGCGTGGAAGGCATAAGCGCCAATAGCGATGTTTGTCGCAAGTACGTGGAACACAGCATCGGTGTGGTCACCGCGCTGAATCCGCTGCTGGGTTATGAGGTGGCGACGGACCTGGCGGCGGAGGCGCTGCAGACCGGCAAGGGTATCGTTGAATTAGTACGCGAGAAGCACTTACTGTCCGAAGAGCAAATCCGTACTGTGCTCGATCCAAAAACGATGACCGGGGCCGGCGCAAGACTGGCAGCGTGATGATCTGGCTGGAGCTTCTGGTCGTACTCGCCTGCATTTTCATAGGTTCTCGCCTGGGAGGCATCGCTCTCGGGACCGTGGCGGCGGTCGGACTGGTGATCCTGGTTTTTGCCTTTGGACTTCCCCCCGGGATGCCCCCTCGCACGGTGCTGGGAATGATTCTCGCGGTAATCACTGCGGCAGCCACCATGCAGGCGGCCGGCGGCCTTGACTACCTCATTCTTATTGCGGCCCGGGCGTTGCGCATCTGGCCAGCTGGCATCACGCTGGTGGCGCCACTGATTGCGTACCTGTTCACCTTGGCGGCAGGCACCGGACACATCATCTACGCATTGTTGCCTGTCATTGCAGAAGTTTCACGCAACGCCGGGATTCGCCCGGAGCGCCCACTCTCGATTGCCACCATTGCATCGCAGCAAGCAATCACCGCATCCCCCATTTCGGCCGCTACGGTGGCGCTACTAGGTCTTCTCGCTCCTGCGGGGGTCCAGCTGCAATCCATACTGTTGATTTGCATCCCTTCCACGCTGCTTGGCAGCTTACTCGGCGCAGTCGCAGTGATGTGGAAAGGGGCTGAACTGAAGGATGATCCGATTTACAAAGATCGGTTAGCGCGAGGGCTAATCGAAGCTCCAGCCTCCCGCGAAACTCTTCCGGCGATGAATCTGAAGCGAGCGCGGGGCTCGGTGGTCGTCTTCTTGCTCGCGGTCGTGCTGGTGGTAGCCCTTGGCCTATTCCCGTCTTTGCGTCCAACATACTCAGTTGGGAGTGAAGGAAATGAGACCATCGAGCAAGTGGAGGTCGCTCCGGCAATCATGATTGTCATGCTTGCTGCGGCGGGGATCAACATGTTGTTATTCCGGGCATCCCCCGTCGAAACCGTCAAAGGCAGCATCATGAACGCTGGTATGGTGGCGTTGATCTCAATCGCTGGACTCGGTTGGCTTGGGTCGTCGTTTTTTGAAGGGAACCGGCAGTTGGTGATTCACGGCATTTCTGGTGCGATTCACCAACACCCGTGGGTGTTTGCCGTTGGGTTGTTCGTGCTTTCTGTCCTACTGGCAAGTCAGGCATCGACGGTCGTTACCCTGATGCCCGTCGGAATAGCGCTTGGTCTGCAAGCGCCGGTCTTGATCGCTCTTTTTCCGGCCGTAAATGGCTACTTCTTCCTTCCAACCTACGCGACATTGTTGGCGGCCATATCGTTTGATCAAACCGGCACGACCCGTATTGGTAAATACGTTCTCAACCACAGCTTCATGGTTCCTGGAATGGTAGCGACGGTGTCGTCTGTGGTGCTCGCACTTCTGATCGAGAAAATCATCTTTTGAGGTACACCCTACTCGCAAGGGATACAACGTGCGTTGAACCCGAGTGGTTCACTGCGAAGGAGCGTTCGCGTCAAGCAGTGAAATGAGCGCTTCTCCTCCAATGGCTGGCGGCCGGACTCGGTTGTGCCTCACGATTTCCGTTGGAGTGATCGGCTTACCATACAAACGCCGGTTCGCGTCGTCGTCGGGTTCGAGGGAGGCCCGATTGAGGGAAACACCGACGAATAGGCCTTCGGATTTCGCGTAACTCAGGATGTCGTTGCCCGAGAGCCTCTGAGCCGTGGCTCCCGGACCAACCGCTGCCGTCGCATCTGCACCGACCCTGGTTTTGCCGTTCAGAACGGCGCTCACTCCTTTCTTCGTCATGATCAACAGAACCATATCGCTCGAGGAAGCTCCTATTTGCAGGCCGGCACTCATGCCCCCAACCGTGTACATGGCCGGTGCGGACCATCCTCCAGAGAACGTATCGCCTGTCCGGCAAAGCATCGGCCCGCGCCCGCCGCTGCCTCCTACGACGAGCCCCACCCTCTTCACTTCCGGCAGAACCACAATGCACTCAGCTTTCTCAATCACATCGCGTGAGATGTTCTTGTCGGAAAGCATCCCCTGGAGCACGCCAGAGGCATTGATCAATGTGTCTTCGTCTTTTGTCTTGTTTCCTCCCCACGCATGCACGACGAATGTTAGGAGCAATACACAGGCTACGAGGGAGAAACAAGCGGTTTTTGCTGAGGCCACAATGGCATTCTTCGGGGCTACCGGATTTGACATGGCTCGACCTGTCCGTCTTTTTGCAATGGTTGCTCTCCTCTAATATCGCGGGAATGAAGGAGAGAGGAACTAGGAAAATGGACAGCAGTTTGACGCCTGGCGAACTCTCTTGCCCGAACGCTTCCGAAACCAAGCCGGCCAAAAGCGAAATCTCCCTTCCCCCTTCCCGTGCTGTCAGTTTTCCGAGTCGCCTTAAGCGCCGCGGCATCTCAGAATCTAACTGGACTTGATTGGGGCGTGCGTGCGGATGAATTTCCATAAAGAGGACCGGAATGAAGAAGAAAGTACCGTTGGCCGCTTTGCTTGTGCTCATGGCATCGATAGCCCTGCTTACAGTCGCTCAGGAGAGGACCGAGCGCTCAAGCCCCCAAACTACGCATGTTCAAGGTCACGGTTGCGTAAAGCTCGGAAAGGTTCCGGGCTGCTACGTAGTCAACGACTATAGAGCGAACCGGAAATACAATGTCTTCTTCCGCAACGAGAAACCGGATATCGATACCGGCATCTCCTTTGAGGGCATTGCATATGGACATGGAGACCCTCATTGCAACCAGGGACAAAAAGTGGATATCGCTGAATGGAAGCCTCTGGCAGGAGAGTGCCCGCAAAGGTCTCAAAACCGTTAGGCTTCGATGGCATCGCTCAGTTAGTCACAGGTGAAAATGACTGCGCGCAACGGAGTCAGGTTGACAAGGCCAGTTTGAGCGGGGGGAAGGTGCTCCCCTGCCCGGTTTTTCGTGCAAGGTTCGC
>Ga0097621_100000088_pt1 | contig 49698 bp, 40 predicted proteins | sample KBSMisM72_FD_73165 | JGI IMG/M metagenome (GOLD analysis project Ga0097621, IMG submission 73165) | Miscanthus rhizosphere microbial communities from Kellogg Biological Station, Michigan, USA - KBS Miscanthus M7-2 (version 2) (version 2) | ecosystem: Host-associated > Plants > Roots >... | reverse complement strand
GATCCTTCTGTGGCGCAGTGCCGCCAGATGCTGCACAGCTTGGCGGATTCCACGCTGATAATCAACCGTAAGATGGGAGCCTCCAAAATATCGGCAGGAGTAAGTACGGTGAACGACGGCTCATTCCGATCACCGGCGGAACATTCAAGGGGCCGAGCATTGCGGGGGTAGTGGTTGCGGGTGGCGGCCGACTGGCAACTGACGCGTCCCGATGGCGACACCGAACTAAACGCACGTTACACTCTGAAGACCAGCGATGGCCTTCTGATACAAGTAATCAATCGCGTGTTGTTACACACGCCGAAGAATAAAGAGGACAGTAGCGGGTCCTATGTCCGATCGGTACTAGATTTCGAGGCGCCTGTTGACAGCCCTTATGACTGGCTTAATCACTCGATTTTTGGGACATTGACCATTCCGCAACCCATGCCAACAGATAAACCTTACGTGATTATCGGCGTGTATCGACTGCTCTAAAGCAATTCATTTTGGGCTGCTCCAATCGAAGGAGGCGAATTTTCAATGGCTAGATCTTCCAGCCGTACTGTTCTCACCCGCCGAGAGGCGCTGATCCTTTCCGCCACGGCAGGTGTGGGCATTGCGGCCAGCACGCGCGCAGTCGCATCCGACAGCACCAAAACGGCGGGACACCAGGGGCCCGGCGGCTGCTCAACCCCGGGTTCGGCGGTTGCAAAGACGCGATACGGAAAGGTACGCGGATTTCTTGATGGCGGTGTTCTCACCTTTAAGGGGGTTCCGTACGGCCAGACCACGGCCGGAGAGAACCGCTGGCTTCCCGCCAAGCCGCCGATGCCGTGGACGGATGAATATCCCGCACTGGTCTATGGAGCGAACTGTCCCCAAAACCTGCACCCGTGGACCAGCCCTGAGCAAACCTTTATCCAAGATTGGGATGACGGCTGGCAAAGCGAGGACATGCTTAAGCTGAACATTTGGACGCCAAGTCTGACCGGCAAGCGTCCCGTCATGTTTTACATGCACGGCGGAGGATTCAGCTTCGGCTCTTCTTACGAACTGCCGTCGCACGAGGGCGCGCAGATGGCGCGTCACCACGATGTGGTGCAAGTCTCCGTCAATCACCGCCTGAATATCCTCGGTTTCTTCGATGTCTCCGAAATCGGCGGTCCTCCCTACGAAGATTCCGCCAATGTTGGCATGACTGATCTGGTGGCGGCGCTTCGCTGGGTTCATGACAACATCGAGAACTTCGGCGGAGATGCCGATCGGGTGATGATTTACGGTCAATCTGGCGGTGGCTCGAAGGTGACGACGCTGATGGGCATGCCCTCGGCAGCAGGTCTGTTCCATCGCGCCTCGGCGCAATCCGGCGGCGGCGGCAATATTCCAAGCAAGGAGCAGCAAACGGAACTGGCGCGTCTTGTGATGAAAGACCTCGGGCTTTCGCCGAACGACATCGGATCCCTTCAGAAGATGGAGTGGGCCAAGCTTTTCGCTATCGGCAATGCAGCCGCTGCCAAGATCAATCCGCCGGGACTGCCCTTCATGGGACCGGGAGCGCCCGGCAAGCCGCGCGTTGGTTGGTTACCGTGCGTGGACGGCAAGGTGATCAACATGCGCTCCTTCCTTGATTCTGCTCCGGAGGTCTCCAAAAACGTGCCCATGCTCATCGGCTCGGTAACTGAAGAAGGGAATCGCATGTCTTCCAAACCGACCGAAGAAGAGTGGCACGCGACCCTCGCCAAAGCCTATGGCGACGAAAAGGCGACTGCAATCATCGCCGCGTTGAAGAAGGCTTACCCGCAAAAGAAAATCCAGACCCTCTCGTATATGTGTACTGGCAATTTCCTGAGCGGGCTAGGAATGCGAAACAACGTCGTGAAAATGGCCAGATTGAAGCAAGAACTCAAAGCGGCGCCAGCCTACACCTACTACTTCACTTGGCAAACGCCCATCCTCGACGGCCTGCCTGGTGCATGGCATACCGCGGAGCTTCAATTCTGTTTCGACAACACCAAGCGCTGCGAACAAGGTACGGGCAACACGCCCGAGGCGCAAATGCTCGCGAAGAAGATGGCTTCATCGTGGGCGGCGTTTGCTGCAACGGGGAACCCGAGTCTGCCGGGCTTGAAGTGGGAACCGACCGATCCTGACACCAACAAAACGATGATCTGGAGTACCGAATGCCGCATGGTTGATGACCCGGATGGCGAGGCTCGCAAAATCATTGCATGAGGCAATCGGCTGGGCTCGCTCATGCCGGCGCTTGTGCGTTGCACTTGATCGAGATTCTAGGAAACCAGACCGCTAGACGATCCGAAGACGTTACTGACTGTGGATTTATCGCCATGGTTAACTTTACAGTTCTGAAGGGCAAAGACCCGGTCACTGATCTGCATAAAGAGGACTTCGAAGTTTTCGAAAATGGCAAGCCACAAACCGAGACTTGCGACCACCATTTGCGCGACACCCTCAAGATCATGTGGCGGTCGCTCGCGGATGCTTCTCCTTGGCGCCCATAATGATGAGCCACAGCATGACGGCAAGCTCGCCGAACATTATGGGGAAAAACCAGCTCGAGACCCTCTGTTCATAGTGAGGCCACAGGATGCCGGTGACGCTCGTGGCCAAATAGGCAAGGCAGTTGAGCATCAGCCAGACTCCGAGAATGCGCGGCAGAAACCCCGACTTGTACACAAGCAGGCCGAACGGAAACAGCCAGAGTCCCCAAAATATTTCGTTCGCAAGTATGCCGTGGCCATGCATGCGGAGGAACACCATTACAAAGGCATCACGTTGCGGCTTGTCGATGGCAGATAGGAAATTTGCCCCACGGGCGAGCAGCAGTGCAGCAGCATCGTTGATCGTGTTCAGGAAATAGATAGGCGTCACCATTAGCGCCCCAAGGATCACCATCAGCCGAGCCAACCCTTGGTCCACGTCTTTGAACAGCCGATAAAGGGCCAGGGTGAGAAAGATGGCCATCGTCGCGGTGAACAGGTCGCTGAGAATGCCGAGGCGAAAGAGTGTCTCGTGCGCAGCTATGTTATTCGCCGTGGCGGTCGCATTCTCGGCCACAAACAGCTTGCCGGGAATATAGAGGAGGCGCAAAGGTGCAGTCAGGAGTGTGAGGTAGAGCAACCCTGCGATTCTGCCATTCCTGTTGAGCGAGGTCATCCGTGCTCCTTGCGAAGCGATTCTTGAACCCAGTACGGGTAGAGACTGGAAAAAGTTCCTGGCAATACGACTCGACCTGCCGCTCGAAAGTCGATTGACGAAAACAGGCGTGGGTGTTGGAAAATTAGGCCCGCAAAGCAATCTTTTCATTCAGTCGCGAGCTTAACCCGTCGAATCTTCTTCGTTCGCTCTCTAGGCTTGTAACTAGAACAGGTCTGTAGGATGGCTGAGGACCGGAGAAGGCGCTTGAGGTTCTGCACAGTTGCGGTTAGAAGGAACTGTTCCCGCAGGATAAAGACTTATCTACACTGGGCAACTAAATCGCTTTAGATTTGACAGTAAACGTTTTCTGAGGTATCCATGTGAGTTGCCGTCGGTGGCGGTCCGGCGGCGCGTTCAACAAAGAGGCATCTACCGAGGAAATTTGTAATGTCTTTCAACAAAAGGAATTCTGAATCTGCCGTGCTGTTGTTTTCCTTGCTCGTCCTTTCGATGGTCTCGTTTGCCCAAAGCCAGCCGGTAAACGTGAAGATTGATGTTTCGAAAACAGGCCCTTCGATCTCGAAATACATTTACGGTCAGTTTCTCGAACACATCGGCGGAATCGTCAACAACAACATCTGGGCGGAGATGCTCGATGATCGCAAGTTCTATTACGCGATCACATCGAATCCGCCGGCTGAAACGCAGGGCCCACGTTGGCGACGCGTAGGGCTGCGCCACTGGTTGCCTATTGGTCCGGGCGAATTCGTAGTCATGGACACAACCGATGTTTATGTAGGCGAGCACACGCCGATGGTGAAGTTGAGCGCGAGCGAACTCCACGGGTTCCAGCAGTCTGGCCTAGCAGTCCGAAAAGGAAAGTCGTACACGGGGCGAATTGTTGTCGAAGGCACTCCGGGCGCGATGGTTAAGGTGAACCTGGTATGGGGTGACGGCACGGGCGATCGCCAGACTGTTGCAATCAACAAATTAGGCAACGGCTACCGAAGAGTTCCGCTGAGTTTCACAGCACAATCCGACAGCGATGATGCTCACCTGGAAATTGTTGGCACCGGCGCCGGGTCATTCCATATCGGGGCGGTTTCTCTGATGCCCGCCAACAACATTCAAGGGTTTCGCGCAGAAGTCATTGCGGCGCTGAAACAGTTGCATTCCGGGGTGTATCGCTGGCCGGGAGGAAACTTCGTTTCCGGCCACGAGTGGCGCAATGCAGTGGGCGATCCCGACAGGCGACCGCCAATCATGGATCCGGTTTGGCACGCCGTTCAGCCGAACGACGTCGGCACCGACGAATTTATGACTCTTTGCCACCTGCTGGAGGTCGAGCCATATGTCACGGTGAACGGCGGCTTTGGCGATGAGTGGTCCGCGGCACAGCTGGTGGAATACGCAAATGGCGCGGCCACAACGCCGATGGGCAAGTGGCGTGCTGCAAATGGGCATCCTGAGCCGTACCACATCAAGTTCTGGGGAATTGGCAACGAACCTTGGGGCGAGTGGCAACTAGGCTTTATGCCGGTCGCGCAATGGGAACTGAAGCACGATATGTTCGCAAAGGCGATGCGCAAAGTTGATCCCAGCATCAAGCTGATCGCTGCGGGCGCCATGCCCGATGCCATGACGGGGTCAAAACAGGCAAAGCGGCTGAATGGCCAGATTGTTCCCGATTATCTTTCCGCCGGGGATTGGAGTGGCAACCTGCTCGCCCACTGCCTCGACAACATGGACATGATCAGCGAGCACTACTACTCCACGGCTGGCAAGCGGACAAATCTCCAGACCGGCGAAAAGGTCGATACGGGCCCGCAAGCTCTGATTGAGTTTGAGCGCGCGCCCGCAGCGCAGGTGCGGGTGAAGTACGAGCATTACCAGGAATACCTGAAGCGAATTCCCGCGCTCAGAGACAAGCCCGTACCCATCAGCCTGGACGAGTGGGCATACATTATTCCCTCGCCGAACGGACCTTCGGCAAGTTCCTACAAGGTCGTTCCCGCTTACGCTTGGGCATTCCACGAAATGTTCCGCCATTCCGATTTGTATCAGTTGGGCGCGTTCACCTTTGCCACCGCAATGATGAGCGAGAGCCGCACGGAGGCGGTTTTGAACCCGACCGGTCTTCTCTTCAAAATGTATCGCGATCACTTCGGCACAATCCCAGTTGAAGTTTCAGGCAATTCGCCGCAGCCAAAGCCGATCTATCCGGCGGGCGGGGACCAGCCGGCAGTGAATCCGGGCAGCGACACCTATCCCTTGGATGTCAGCGCTGCGCTCAGCGAGGATCGCAAGACTCTGACCCTCGCGGTGCTGAATCCGTCCGACTCCGAGCAGCATATGAATTTGTCCATCAGCGGCGCGAAGCTTTCAAGTCAAGGACATCTGTGGCGCATGGCGCCCTCAAGCGTTGATGCAACCATCACGGTAGGGCGGAAGCCCAACGTTGAAGTGCAAGAACAAGGACTTACATTCGTACCAGATGTTTTGTCCGCTCCGCCGTTCAGCGTCAACATTTACTCATTTGCTGTGCAGTAGTGTCGAATGCATGTGGCTACAAGCCGAAGGTTGGAAAGCAAAGCAGATTCGCAGAAAAGGAAGCTCATTAGAGAGGACTGTTCATGATGAATGCGAGGTTACTCTCAGTCGTGCTCGTTGCTCTGACGCTTGTTTCGGGATTTCGAATGTTCGCCCAGGTGCAAACCGAAGTGCCTCCCGTGGTGCCAGGTGCCAAGCCGGTAACCGTGGAACGCATTAAGATTCACGGGACCTATCTAGAAGGAAATCTGGAGGGCGACGCTGTGGATCGGGACGTGTTCGTCTTCCTGCCTCCCAGCTACGCGAAGGAGAAATCGCGGCGCTACCCGGTGGTGTATGCATTGCACGGCTACTCGATCGGCGCCGAACAATGGACGCACGAGATTCACGTGCCCCAAACCATTGAGGGCGCGTTTGCCCATGGCGCGAAAGAGATGATCGTTGTACTGCCCGATTCCAAGACGCTGCACAACGGCTCCATGTACTCCAGTTCCGTGACTACGGGAGACTTCGAGAACTACATCGCCCACGATGTTGTTGCCTACATCGATGCCCATTACCGCACCATTCCTGAGCGCGCCAGTCGCGGTCTGGTTGGCCATTCGATGGGTGGTTACGGCGCAACCCGCATCGGAATGAAACACGCCGATGTGTTCGGTAGCCTGTACATCATGAGCCCATGTTGCTTGTCTCCACGATTTTTCGCGACACCAAATCCGGAGATCGAAAAAGCCCTTGCAGCCGTGAAGGTTCCGGAAGATTCGTCCAAGCTATCGTTCTTCGCTCGTGCCCAGCTTGCCAGCGCGGCAGCCTGGGCCCCGGACCCGAAGACTCCCCCACTTTTTCTTGATCTTCCGATGAAGGATGGACAGCCTCAGCCAGACGTCATGGCTAAATTTAGCGCGAATGCTCCATTAGCTTTTATTGATCAATACATCGAGCCGCTGCGCAAGTACCGCGCTATTTCGCTTGATGTCGGCGATCAGGATGGCCTGAAGGTCGACACCGGCAAGTTGCATGATGTTTTGGACACATACGGCATCAAGCACGGGTTCGAGATCTATAAGGGAACTCACACCAGCGCCGTTGCAGATCGGTTCCAGAATCACGTGCTGCCATTTTTCAGCCAGAATCTCTGCTTTCGCGCAGGTTGTCGATAACCATGTTCCGTAGGGAGAAGAGATGAATCATTCCGAAAAGGTCATTTACCGAGTGATAACCGCCGTCATCTTCATTGGATGCGTTGCCATGGCGCAAGACACTTCGAACCCGCCGTACTTGAACCCTAAGCTTTCGCCCGAAGAGCGCGCGGCAGACTTGATACACCGCATGACTCTCGAGGAGAAGGCCTCGCAGCTGGTGAATCAGGCACGGGCAATTCCTCGCCTCAAGGTTCCAGCCTACGACTGGTGGAGTGAGGCCCTGCATGGCGTCGTTGCTGACGGCACAACCGAATTTCCCGAGCCTATCGGACTTGCCGCAACGTTCGATACGCCGCGGATTCATGAAATGGCAACGGCAATTGGCACCGAAGGCCGGATCGTCCACGCTCAAGCTCTACAGGATGGAAACTCAGGCTTTTTTCGCGGCCTGGATTTCTGGGCGCCGAACGTCAACATCTTCCGCGACCCGCGCTGGGGCCGCGGCCAGGAGACCTATGGAGAAGATCCCTTCCTCAGCGGGCGCATGGCTGTAGCGTTCGTCACTGGAATGCAAGGAGATGATCCCCATTATTTTCGAGTCATTTCGACCCCTAAGCACTTCGCGGTACATAGCGGACCTGAGCCCACGCGCCACTTCACCGACGTGGATGTCAGCAAGCACGACGAGCTAGACACGTACACGCCTGCATTTCGCGCTGCGGTTGTCGAAGGCCACGCTGGCTCCATAATGTGCGCCTACAACGCCATCAATGGCCAGCCCGCCTGCGCCAACGAGTTTCTACTACAGGACACGCTTCGTGGGGCGTGGCATTTCCAGGGATACGTAGTCTCGGACTGCGATGCGGTTCGCAATATTTTCCGAGATCACCATTATCGCCCCACGCAGGCGCAGGCCTCGGCCATCTCCCTGCAACGCGGTATGGACAATGAGTGCATTGACGGCCCGGGAAAGGTGACCGACGATCACGATTACAAGCCGTACGTCGAGGCAGTGCAACAGGGCTACCTTCCCGAGAGCGCGGTTGATACTGCGCTGGTTCGTCTGTTTACTGCGCGCATCCGACTCGGAATGTTCGACCCGCCGGAGATGGTGCCGTACAGGGAGATTGAAAAAAGCAATCTTGAAAGCGCCGACCACCGCGCCCTAGCGCGGCGCATGGCGAATGAAGCCATGGTCCTATTGAAGAATGACGGCGTGTTGCCACTGAAATTGGCTAGTAACATAGTCGTCGTGGGCCCGTTGGCTGATCAGACTGCGGTTTTGCTTGGTAATTACAACGGAACTCCGACGCATACGGTTAGTGTCTTGGACGGAATGAAGGCGGAGTTCCCCAACGCGAAAATCACCTATGTTCCGGGCACCCAGTTCCTTTCGCTTAAGGGGGATCCGGTGCCTGCATCCGCCGTGACGACCCCGGACGGCAAGCCGGGCCTTAAAGCCGACTACAGCTCGCGCACAAGTTTCGAAGCCAAACCTACTCCGCTCGCCTCGCGAGTTGAATCCGGGGTCAGATTGACTGACGCGAATCTTCCGGAAGAGGCAAAGGCGACAAAGACTCTTGCCGTGCAGTGGACCGGGTTTCTCCATGCCGGCACCACTGGCGATTATGTGCTTGGCATTAAGGCCGACGGGTTCGCGCGCGTCTTACTGGATGGCAAGCCCGTAGCGCAGGGGTGGGGTAGCGATACCCATATGGGCCAAGTTCATCTCGAGAAAGGGCATGCCGCCAAATTGGAAGTTAATTATTCTCGTTTTGGGGAGGGCAAGCACGAGGCACAGCTCATATGGGCTCCGGTAAATAATGCTCCCGATGCTGCAGCGGTATACGCGGCAAAGAATGCGGATGTGGTTGTCGCCGTAGTCGGAATTACCAGCCGTCTTGAAGGCGAAGAAATGCCGGTCGATCAGCCTGGATTTTCCGGCGGAGATCGAACCAGCCTCGACATGCCGAAACCGGAAGAGGACTTAGTTCAAGCCGTAGCCGCGAGTGGAAAGCCACTCGTTGTCGTATTGATGAATGGCAGTGCACTGGGAGTGAATTGGGAAAAGGCGCATGCCAACGCGGTCCTTGAATCGTGGTACTCAGGTGAAGAGGGCGGCGCCGCAATTGCCGAAACGCTGAGCGGCAAAAACAACCCCGCAGGCCGCTTGCCTGTCACATTCTACAAAGACATTCACCAGTTGCCCCACTTCGAGGATTACTCGATGAAGGGCCGCACCTATCGCTACTTCGAAGGCGAGCCGCTTTGGCCGTTCGGATACGGTCTAAGTTATACGACGTTCAGTTACGCCACTCTCTCGCTGCCGAATACTCCATTGAGTGCCGGCGATCCGCTGGACGCATCGGTGACCGTGACGAACACTGGTAAACTTGCCGGTGACGAGGTGGTGCAGCTGTATCTGAAATTTCCCGATGCTCCCGGAGCTCCCATTCGTGCGCTACGTGGATTCCAGCGCGTCCATCTCGAACCGGGTGCGAGCCAGAAAGTTGAATTTCACTTGAATCCCCGCGATCTGAGTATGGTGACTGAAACCGGAGATATCATCGTGCCGCAAGGCAAGTACACTGTGTCAGTCGGCGGAGGACAGCCCGGAACCGGCGCTCCGTCATCCAGCGGGAACTTTGAAATCAAAGGACAAGTGATCCTGCCGGAATAGAAGCTTTGCCTGTTTACCAAGCCGAGTAGCGTGGGTTTAATTGGAAGAACCCGTCGACAAACCCCGCTTGGCATAGTGGGTTTTGTTCAAGGTGGACATGGCGATTCGTAGAGTAATATGCGTTTGCAATTCCAAAGATGATTTCCCAGCCTACCGACGATCACAAATGTAGCGTCACAAGAAGTTCTTATGCCTGCAGCCCCGGTGCTCGCCGCCCGAGTCCGCAACGGTGCGCCGGTCGGGCGGGTTCTGGTTAGGTGGGAACAGATTCACTCCTCACGCGTATCGCGACGATTCGGAGCAGCACAAAAAGAACTCCAGCATTGCCTGTAGAATGAGCACCTATTAAAGCTTCGAAAAGAAAGCATTTACCATTCGAGGAATCTGTTAATGGTTCGCAATGTCGGCAGAACAGATCAAATTGCGCGGATAATACCCGGAGTGCTGATTGCCGCTACTGGTATTTTGATGAGCGGTCATCCTATGCTCGGACGACTGATGGGCGTTGTTGGTGCGCTCACTATTCTCAGTGGTGGCTGCGCCACTGACTGATCTATCGAATGCTCGGTCTGAGCACACGCCTTCGACAAAAGCTACCTGCAGAATGGTGCTGCCGAGGTTTCAGCTTTTGGCTCCATCTGGAGCTTATCGCGCACACTGTGTGATATAGGGATTTTCACCACTCGACGAAGTCCCCAAGCGCCAGCTGTGGACCTACAGCGGACTGGGGCTTGAGACGCGGGACAGCGGGGAATACCACTATGTCAAAGGACAAGTGCGACGGCGCAAAAAGCAAAACGGCGGCGCTGTACAAAAAGCAACTAGCTCCGTAATCCAAAGGTATCGGTGAAAATTCAAAGTGAGTTTCTCACCTCACACATCCGCAATAGCTGCGGTTCTTCGATGATTACAAGTTCTCGAAATGCATTTACGGACGCGCCGAAGCACACACAGACAACCGCCATCACGATTAATCGTTGCTAAAGGGCATTATCAGTTCCAGACTGTAGAAGAATCAAGAAACCCGGTTAGGAGTGAGCCCGGGTCAATTTGCGACATGGGGATTTTTCGCCAATCGCTTCACCTTCGTTTTCGCGTTGAGGATTAAAGCTCTATAATTCAGCGCGATGCAAGTCACCTATAAATGTCAGCTGCAGACTATCGGCACCTCTTAATAGCGTATTAATCTTGAGCTTCTTGTTGACATACAGAAGTTGCACGCGTGTTGGTACCTTGGACGAAAAGAAAAGGCACGAGTCAAATGCCCGTGCCTTCGAGATGGCAACCCGCGTCACGCAACTCGCGCGCAGACTGCCTTCGTTTGGGTGTAGTTGTTCAGGACTTCGTGGCCCATCTCGCGTCCCCAGCCGGACTGCTTGTAACCGCCGAATGGCAGGGCTGCGTCGAAGATGTTGTAGCAGTTGATCCATACCGTGCCGGCTTTGAGGTGTTCGGCGGTGCGGTGGGCCTTGCCAATATCATTGGTCCAGACGCCAGCTGCAAGCCCATACACATTGTCATTCGCGCGCGCGACGATCTCCTCAGGCTCCGTGAACGGCATTGCCGCCACAACCGGCCCAAAGATTTCTTCCTGCACGACTTTCATTTCTTCGTTGGTGTTCACGAGCACTGTAGGCTCGACAAAATATCCCTTGTCGGAAGCCTTGTGTCCGCCAGCCAGCGCCTTTGCCCCTTGCGAGAAGCCTGAATCGAGATATCCACAAACCCGCTTCAGTTGTTCTTCCGATACCAGCGGCCCCATGTCCGTGGAAGCATCAAGTCCCGGCCCGACCCTGATCTTCTTGGCTTGCTCGGCGATGCCGTCCACGACCTTGTCGAAGACTTGTTTCTCGACATAGAGTCGTGAACCGGCGCAGCAGCACTGACCATGATTGAAGAAGATGGCGCTGGCCGCTCCGGGGATAGCCGTGTCTAGGTCCGCGTCTTTGAAGATCACATTTGGCGACTTGCCGCCGAGTTCTAGGGAAACCTTCTTCAGATTCCCAGCCGCGGCATGAACAATCAGCTTGCCAACTTCGGTTGATCCGGTGAAGGCAACTTTGTCCACGTCCATGTGGGCAGCCAAGGCTGCGCCGGCGGTTTCTCCGTACCCGGGAACAATGTTGACGACACCTTCGGGGAATCCGGCTTGCTGAATCAGTTCGCCCAGCTTCAATGCCGAGAGCGGCGTCTGTTCGGCCGGCTTCAGAACGATCGTGCATCCTGTGGCCAGTGCGGGCCCGAGCTTCCACGCAGCCATCAGCAGCGGGAAATTCCACGGAATGATCTGTCCTACTACGCCGATGGGCTCGCGCAGCGTATAGCTCAAGTATCTTGCTCTCGGCGTGTATGGGACAGAAATCGGAATCGTGTTGCCTTCGATCTTGGTCGCCCATCCGGCCATATAGCGGAAGAGATCGGCTGCCAACGGAACATCTGCCGCGCGCGCAATCGTGAGCGGCTTGCCATTGTCGAGCGATTCTAGAAACGCAAATTCCTCGAGATGTTGTTCGATGAGGTCGGCTAGTTTCCAGATCAGGCGGCCGCGTTCCGAGACTGACATCTTGCGCCATGGGCCAGACTCGAACGCTTTACGAGCGGCTTTTACCGCGAGATCGATATCTGCCTTATCGCCTTCTGCGACGGTGGCGAGAACTTCGCCGGTTGAAGGATCGTAGCTGGGGAAGGTTTTGCCAGAGACTGAATCAACCCAGTCTCCGTCGATTAACATTTGGCGCGGCTTTTCGATGAAGCTGGCCACGCGTGGATCAATTTGAGTTGAAGAAGCGAGGGTGCCCATAGAAGAACCTCCTGAGTAGGGCTGAGTACGAACGCCGAACATGCTAGTCCTGTCGGGCGGTGGAAATCAAACTGACGGAGCGTCCCCCGGTCGTCGTGGATCTTGCATTCATAACCCACCTTGCCCGTGATCTGCAGGACTCACTTGGTTCCACGAATCCGGTGCCCATCCCCGTTCGCGCCGTATCTCAATTATTCGTTCACAGGACCGCTTCTCGGTCGTCTTTTGTCCTGACGCAAGAGAGGTTGAGACCAACTTTTGAGTGGTGCCCGGGACCGGAATCGAACCGGTACGTCCCTTTCGGGACTCGGGATTTTAAGTCCCGTGCGTCTGCCAGTTTCGCCACCCGGGCAAGCGCCGTTAAACGATTGGAATTACTACGCTAAATCGAGGGGTGTTCATTTGCAACTGCACCATTTCCGGTGTTGTTATGACCGAACTGTTTTGAGTTTACGGCGGGTCATGCTGGGAAACTCTACCTCCGACGCTTTGTGTCGACGCGCTTGGCGGCCACCTTGCTCGCCGATGGGGCGACTTGCTTCGCCATCTGCGCCTGCCCCGCCTTGGTCATCAAGCGCGATTGTTCGTACATCTCGATCCACTTCTCGCTCGAAATCGCCGAGATCAGCTGACCAATCGCTTCGAGCGGCAAATCGTCCGGCGACTGGAAATGAACGCAACACTTCCCGATGTCGAGCTTCTTCCCCGCTGCCTTGAACGCCGTCTTCAGCTCCTCGAGCTGACTCGCACTCCAAAACGCGCCCATCAGGTAGAGCGAGCAGTAGTTCTTCTGCGACGAGAGCGCCACGTAGCAGATCGGCTGCTTGTTGTAAGTGTCTGGATATCGAGACAGGGGGATCGTCCAGCCGATCGTGCCCCAGACGAGGCACTCATCGTAGCCGCGGGGAATGTGCTTGTTCACGAGTGCACGCATCGTCGCGATCGCCTTCGCACGCTCGGCGGGGAGTGAGGCGATGTATTGCGTTGGCGTCTTGACGTTCGATGGTGGTTTCATGGATTCATCTTCTTCCTAATTATCTGGCCCCCATCTCGTGCATTTCATTGTGATCACTGGACGTGGCCTGAGTGGGCTTAGGTTCTGATGTTCTTCTCTGCTTCTGAGAAGCAGCAACGGAGCTAGCTGCAACCAATACCTTACTCTGGCTCATGGATTGCGATTATCTGCGTTTCCGAGCACGCCCGCCAAGACAATTGTTTAGCGACCGTCAGATATTCGGGCTGGCCGATATTGGGATTGATCACCAATAGAAGTAGGATACTTCGCCGGAAAGGCGATCTGACGCTGAAATCCTACCCGATGCACGACTGCGATCAAGGTGTAGGTCGTGCTTATTTAAATGAGGAGCGTTCTGCCGGTTAAAGGGCGCTTTCGGCCGAACCACCAGCTCTTCAAAAACCACCGGTTCCTTTAGGCGTGCCCCGTCCCGTAGGGCCGTCGTAGCCGACTTTGCCAGCGCACAGATACGAGCCGCCACAGCTGCCATTGCTGCCAGAGGTCACGTCGAACAAGGACCCGGCATGTGAGTACGGATAAGATCCGTCGGTAGTGCTTGCCGCGTTGTTGGCCAACGCGTACACCGCCGCGATGATTGGTGATGCTAGGCTGGTGCCGCCAACCTGAAACCACCCGGAATGGCTCTGATAGCGGACGGTGTCGTAAACAGCCGCGCCGGTATTCGGATTCGCGTCGGCGGCGACATCCGCCACGGTACGTCGAATGCAACCTGTGTCGTGTTGCCAGGTCGGCTTTGGTTCGTACGCACTGCATCCGCTGCCCGCGCCGCTCCACACAGTTTCAGACTTGCGAGTCTTGTTTGCATTGAGGGTCAGAGTAGTGCCTCCGACGGCTGTGACGTATTGTGACGAGGCCGGGTACTGCACGCCATAGCCAGTGTCGCCGCTAGAAAACGTGATTGCGTTACCGATATGGTTAAAGTGACTATCGTAGGTGCTGGTGGTCTCGCCCGAAAACTCGTCTCCACCCCAGGAATTGGAAACGATATTTGCATGCGCGATCGCGTAGTCCTCAGCCTTCAGCAAATTGGCGAAAGAACTTGTGGTCGCTTCAACCAGCAAGATCTTGCAATTGGGGCAGACCGCATGGACAGTCTCAACATCCAGCGCGATCTCCAATGACCAGCCCGCGTTGGTTGCCGGATAGCTCGTGCCGCCAGTCTGATTGACTTTTTTGAAGCAGCCGTTGGCGGTAGTGCAGGAAGGAAGTCCGTACGTCTTGCTGTATACCCCCAAATCGCTCTCAATATTCGGATCATTGTAAGCATCTACGATGGCCACGGTAACCGCAGTTCCATTGGACGTGAGCCCATACGCAGTCTTGAAATCAGTTGAGCCGTAGCCGCTTGGCAAGGCAGTGGTCTTGGGATGACCGTGGGGGTCGGTTACCACATGGGCATGACAGCGGCCGGTGCCCGGGGCGGCAGGGCCTGGACAAACTGGCTTGTGACTGGCTGCCATGGCTGCGGCCGCGAACAAGAAGGTGGCAGTGACTTCACGCAAAAACATGCGTTCCTCCGATTGTGCGAACTGCGGCGCGCACAAGAATTTTACGTTTGAGAATTGTGGCTGGTCAACTGGAACGGCGTTCAGTGAATGGAGATGGCGTGAGGGAATATTCTGGGCGAGGCACCTCTGATGCTCACTCCCAAAGCTCCTCCTGCATCGGCTTTGGGCCATTGAGAACTGGACGTCAAGGCAGGATTTCTATTGGTGTGCCGTTGTCCACCAGGTTCCAGATCTCATCAATTTCTTCATCGGTAACGGCAGGACAGCCGTACGTCCAGTCCCACCGGCGATGCGCTGCGCCGAGGTAGCCATAGCAGAGACGCCCCGTTTACGAGCCCGCTCGCGATCTGCGGCGTTCGGATAGGAGATGTGTAGCGAGCGATGGCACTGGCTCTTTGCATTTCGGCTATCGATGACGTAAACACCCTCGGGCGTGCGGAAGTCTCCCTCGCGCTGCTTTGGCCCAACTGGATTCCGTCCCAGGGCAATTTTGTAGCTCTTGATCACCTTTCCTGCGCGCATGAGTTGGTCTTTCTTGTGCACGATGATTCGATCGACCTTTTCAACAGTGTGGGCGCGAACCGCTGACAGGCTAAGTACAAGCACCACAAGGATTTGGCGCATAATTCACGATACTATCCAGAGATCCCCGAAACAAACAGCTATGGAAAAAAAATGGAAAGAGCGATTCGGGGGATAACCAAAAGCGATCGCCGTACAGAACAAGCTGAAAATTCAGGCCTTTTGCCTCGCCATGGAACCAGTAAACACGGTTTAATGGCACACGCAAATTCGAACCTGGGGAGATCACGCCTGCCTCAATTGCTCTCCTTTGTAAGCACATAACGGAAACCGGCCGCGTAAGTAGGCTTGTAATACTCGCGTTGGAGAACGTACTGCGGTCGACCGTTGTAGAAGCCGAACACCTCGTTATTCATATTCAGGCCGTAGGCAATCAGAGACAGTCCGCGCCAGAAGCGATAGCTACCCTGCGCATCCACCTGGAAATGAGGGTAAAGGTATGTGTCTCCAGCCGGTCCCTTGGGCCCTAGATTCGCCACGTCTCCGCTTGGATCGTAGTATTGGAAGATGTTTGCGCCGTTGTAGGAGAGTCCCGCTCGCAAAGAAAGGCGCGGACGATCATAAGTCGGACTTACATTCCAGGTATGGGGGGCCTGGCGGAGAAGCGGGCGGTGAGTGGGGGTTCCAGTTAACCCGCGCGCCTCCGATGTCGTGTAGCTGTAGTTGGCCGAGATGCCAAGCCCATGCAGTCCGCCGGGCAAGAATGAGAGGTGCTGCATATAAGCAAACTCGACACCGGCAACGTATGCGCTGCCAGCGTTTCCAGGTTGGCTCACAAAATTTGGAGCGTAGGGGCCGCTTGTAGGCTTCGAAAGAGTGGCAATGATTGGATCGGTGAGGTCCTTGTAAAAGAAACCGGCCTGGATCATACCGAGCGGATTCAGATAGTGTTCATAAAGAACGTCGTAGTTGTTTGCACGTTCCGGCTTGAGGGCCGGGTTGCCGATGGTATAGGTGTTTACTCCGTCGAACGAAACTGCGCTGGTTAGATCTTGGGGATTCGGACGCGAAACGCCACGCCCGTAAACCAAACGGATGCCCGAATCGGGCGTAAGGCGGTATCGCACGGCAACGCTGGGGAGAGCGTCGAGGTATGTGCCACCACCAGGAACCGAAAATGTATTGTTGATATCGCTGAAACTGAGAGTGCTGACTTGCGTCCCTTCGAAGCGAAGCCCTGCCACGATGTGGAATCGGCCGAGGTCAACTGTATTCATTACATACCCGGCTGGGATCCGCTCGACCAAATCAAAAGCTTCATCACTGCAGTAGGGACAACCTGGGGTGTAATCGAATGCGGTTGGATTTTCCGCCACGAATTGCGTGATGTCATCCCATTTTGCAGCCGGTCCAAAGGGATAGTGCCCACCATAGTAGCTGCTATTGTGGAACCCACTGACGAATTGCGTCATTAGAAGCGTGGCGTTTGGGTCCCACTCGTTCTCGTATCCGTCATCAAATTTATGGGCGTTGCGAACCTTACCGCCGATTTCGAATGTGGAAGAGTGCGAACCAAGGTGGTAGTTCCGGGCATATGAGGCTGAGCCCTGAAAGTTCAACTGCGCAGTCTCTCCAAGATCGGCAGTCACGCTGTGAAGTTGGAAATTGTTGGGATTGTAAGCCTCGGTAAAGCAAATCGGGCTCCATTGCGGCAGGTATTGGTTGGTCGTGGCGGCGGCATCGTAGCTGCAGTTGCTGTTACCCGGGATGAATTCGAACTTGGCTCCAGGGTTGCCGGCAGAGGCGGTCTGCCGGGCCCGAGCAACGGAAAAATCCCAGCTGAGCCAGGAAGAATTGAACATGTGATGTGCTCCGAGAGTAACGCTGCCGATACCATAGTCCGGCCGGCGCTCGGACGTATTGTAGGAAGGAACATCGCCATGGTTCAGCGAATAGGCCCAGCGATCTCCATAATCTTTGAATTCCGAATATAGACCCCGCAGGTAAATGCTCGAGAATTGCCCGAGGCGGTAGTCCAAAGTTCCCGCGAGTCCCCACCGAGACCGATCGTAACGATACTCGCGAATGTCCATACTGTCATAGGTCGGTGTCAAGCTATCAGGGGTTGGGACTGGCTCAATGTCGTCAATTCCCCGTCCGTTGTAATCGTAGCTTCCACCGACGAGGATTCCCAATTTGCCCTGAGGTCCCAAACGCTTGCCGACCGTCATGTCTGACTGGCCGATATATCGTCCGTTGACAATTGGGGTGTAGCCGGCCATGCTCTCCACGATGAAGGTAGGCGAATTGCCCGCCATCTTGGTCTTCAAATCGACCGAGCCTCCTATACCGTCGCCATCCATGTTGGCTTGCAGCGTCTTGTTAATTTCGACTGATTCAACGAGATCAGCGGGTATCGTGTCGAGCTTAACCTGCCGCACTCCACTTTCCGGTGAAGGTACGTTGATGCCGTCAATGGTCACGTTCGACAATCGCGGCTCAGTGCCCCTTATCTGCACGTACTTGCCTTCACCCTCGTCTCGCTCAAGAGTCACGCTTGGGAGCCTACCGATGGCATCAGCCACGTTGGCATTGGGCAGACTGGTGATGACCTCCGATGGCAATACTTGGAGAATGTTGTCCGCAGCGCGCTCTCGATTGATCGCCTCCGCTTCACCGTGTCCTCGTTCGGCGTAGACTTGGACTTCTTCCTCACCGCTGGCTACTTTGAGAGTGTTATCCGCTCGAGCGATCTGGCCCGCAACGACGGTCACGCCCGTCGAAAAGCGGCCAAAGCCTACGTACTGAACCGAAATCGAGTAGCTGCCGGCTGGTAGATTCGAAAACGTGAACTCTCCCTGGGAATTGGTGACTGTCGTGAATCCGAGCGGATCCAGTTGAACCAGCGCCCCTGGCAAGACAGCCCCACTGGGATCGACGATTCGACCCTGCACAGCACCATGACCATTTTGAGCAGATAGGGCAGAGACCGACAACAGGAACACGCAGATAGCTGCCCACAATGAGACCAGGCGGGTGATTCTCATAGGATCTCCTTGACTTATGGACCCGATTTTCGGCCAGTACGCGCATCTTAGAAACTTTCGCATCAACGTTTCGTGAAATTGCGATGAACGATGAGCAAAATGTGTGCTGACTTTTGCTCGCGCGGTACTTCCGGCTCGCCTGCGAGATCTAAGGCGCCTTATACTGACCCGGCTAAGCGAGACCGATGCACAGTTAGGAGAAGCTCATGACCAAAAGTCCAGGAACTTATTCCCGAGTGCTGATATTTGTCGTATTGAGCGTGATCTGTCTGGGCCAGCGTGGATTCTCGCAATCGAGCTGGGGCGTGAGCCAAACATTCCACATCGGAGGCGAAGGTGGTTGGGATTACATCACCGCTGATCCAGGTACACATCGCCTGTACGTCACGCGATCGACCCACACCATGGTCATTGATTCTGAAAACGGAAAGGTGTTGGGTGATATCCCAGGCCAGAAGCGCTCGCATGGCGTCGCGCTAGTCCCCGCGGTTGGGCGCGGGTTTATCACCGACGGCGGAGGTGATGGAGGAATTGTTATCTTCGACCTGAAAACCAATAGGAGCCTCGGTACAATACCCGCCCTTGCAGACGCCGATGGCATCATTTATGACGCTGCGGTAAATCAGATTCTGGCAGTGTCAGGCGACAAAGGCGCGCTCATGACGCTCGCTCCTGATGTAGACCCATCAAGCGGCAAAATGGATCCTCCAATCGATCTGGGTGGTGCACCAGAGTTCCTCGCCGCGGATAATGCCGGAAAGGCTTACATCAACCTGGAAGACAAAAATCAGGTCGCAGTTGTGGATCTGAAACAACGGAAAGTCGTCGCCCGTTGGCCGGTGGCGCCTGGCGGATCCCCGGTAGGAATGGCAATCGATGGTAACAACCGGCTTCTGTTCATTGGGTGCAGAAACCCTCAGAAATTGATCGTGATGAACGCCGATACCGGCAAAGTTATCGCCGACCTCCCGATAGGTGCCGGAGTGGACGCCACAAAGTTCGACGGCGCGGAAGCGTTTGCCAGTTGTCGCGACGGAAAACTCGAGGTGGCAAAGCAGACTTCTGCAGGGAAATTCGAAATTGTTGAAACCGTCACCACCCCCCTGGGCGCAAGGACAATGGCAGTTGACCCACAAGCGCACAAAGCCTATTTGCCAACTGCGGAGTTGGAAGCGTCTGCAGCGGGATCAAGGCCAGCCGCCAAACCGGGTACATTCATGATTGTCGTCGTGTCGGAGCAAAGGCGGTAGCGATTCGAGCGTTCCCGCCTGATCGAAGAAAGGACCTTACATGCGCAAAAGGTTCTGTACTCTCCTGTTGCCGATTCTCCTCCTGCTGCTTCGTCCGCTTCAGGCTGAGCATCCCAAGCTGATCGTCGTCGTGATAGTGGACCAAATGCGTGCCGACTATCTCGAGCGCTTCAGCGCGCAGGAAACCGGAGGGTTGCATTTTTTCAACTCTCGCGGAGCGAACTTCTTGAATGCAAATTACGAGCACATGCCCACGGAAACGTGTCTAGGCCATTCGGTTCTGCTCGCTGGCCGAAATCCCGCTCGCACTGGCATTGTGGCAAATGAGTGGTACGACCGGGAAACCGGACGTATGACTTATTGCGTCGAAGACGCCAGTTCACCCTTGATAGGTGAATCGGGAGAGGCAGTCTCCCCCAAGAATCTTCTGGGAGACAATTTTGCCGATTGGCTGCAATCTTCCTATCCTGGTGCCCGTATAATTTCCATTTCCCTGAAAGATCGTGCCGCAATCGTTATGGGCGGGCATCATCCCCAGGCCGTTTTATGGTTCTCCCATGAAACTGGCAACTTTGTCACCAGCCGCTACTATGGCAATCAAGTCCCCGTCTGGGCCCAGGAATTCAATGGCAGACACATGGTGAATTCTTATGCGGGTCAGCAGTGGGCACCGCTGCCAGCGAGTGATTCCCATGCCGATCCTACAAAGCAGGTTGGCGGGCAATTCCCGCATCTCATGCCCAAACAATCCGGCCGCCTGCTCAACGACGCGGTTTATGGATCACCCTTTGGCGACGAGTTCCTAGAAGCCTTCGCTGAGCACGTCATCAAGGCCAATCACTTGGGGGAGAATCAAGGGAGCGCTCCGGATCTGTTGGCGATTGGATTCTCGTCAAATGATGCTGTAGGGCATACATATGGTCCCGATAGTCCAGAAATTGCAGACGAGCAGATTCGACTGGACCGAACCATAGGTCACCTCATGGAGTTTCTCAACACGCGGTTGGGTGCAGACAATATTTTATGGGCGCTCTCGGCTGATCACGGTGTTGAACCTGCCCCGGAAGCGGAACAGCAATTGAGAGGCAACAAGGCGGCTCGCCGGCTATCTTTTTCGGCAGCAATGCAATCGATCCAGTCACAGCTCAACGCGATTTTCAAGATCCCAGGCGAGATGCATTGGTTTGCCGGAAGAACCGACACGATGCTTTATTTCGATCGCACGGAACTTGCGCGGCATAACATCTCAATCGCGGCCGCGAGTGAGGCGTTAGCCAAGCAAGTAAAAAGCGTCCCCGGCATTGATGGATTTTACGATGTAACCCGCCTGGAGTCTGTCGAGGGGTGGATCGGCCCGGTTCTTAGAAATAGCGTGTTCCCTAAGCGTAGTGGCGACGTCTACTATCTCCCGAGCCAATGGACGTTATTTTCCTCCAAGCCTACTGGAACGTCCCATGGAGATCCATGGCCATACGACCGCCACGTCCCATTGGTGCTGGCGGGGTGGCACGTCAAAGCTCAACGGATTGCAAGAAATGTTCAGGTGGCCGATCTTGCACCGACTCTGGCCGACCTTACCGGAGTCCATTGGCCAAAATCGGAAGTTCTCGACGGGAAGTCGAGGAAGGGTCTTCTCAAATAGACTCTTCACCATTCGAACGGATGCAAGGTTTTGACTGTCTTAGGTGAGATGGTTTCAGGATATGCGTTCAAAAAGCGGCGTTCGCGCTTGATTAGTCCACGGGCTCAATGAGTTGCGTCTTATCGCTATCGACCGGACGTTGCACAACCATGATCGCAGACAAGACCATTAACATACCCACGGCCTGCAAGGGGCGCACCGATTCATGCAGGGCCGCGGCGGCGATCAGAATGGTAAAGACAGGTTCCAGGCAACTGACTACGATTGCTTTCGTGGGGCTCAGATACTGCAGACCGGCGAAATAAAAGGCGAACGGCAGCAAAACAGATAGTAGCGAGAAGAGGAAGAGGAAGCCCCAAACCGCCCCCGTGTAGTGCGCTGCGGCAATCTTCCACGGCGAATTCAGAAAAATCCAGAACACCGAAGCCGCAAGGGTCGTGAATAAGAGCACGGTCCAACGGTCGTAGCGGCCGAGAATCGAGTGGCCAAAAATGTTGTAGTAAGAAAATGAGAACGCTGCAACCAGAGCAGCACCCACTCCCGCGGAATCAAGTCGAAGCTGCCCCTGTCCGAACACCCCAATGACGAATGCAATTCCGAAGATGGCCAGGGCCACGGCAATCATCTTGGGCAGGGTTGCGCGTTCCAGTTTCCGCAAGACCATATAGAGCAGAACCCAGATCGGCGCGGTGTACTGAATAATGATCGCGGTAGCCACGTTGGTCCGCTGGATCGCGAGATAGTAAAAATAGTTCGACGCGGCAACACCGGCAAGGCCCAGAGCGACCGCTCTTCCCAGATCAGGCCAAGGCATGCGCAGACGTGCGGGACCTCGAGTGATCAACAATCCAAGCAGCACGACCAGAAATGAGAATGTGGTGCGCGCCTGCGAGAGGATCAAAGGATCGATACGAGAGATCCCCGACGAGGGCAACAATCTCCCGGTGAATGCCGCGCGGCCCAACGATGCGGACATCCCCCACAGGACCGCAGAGCAGGCAATGTAGAGGTATCCACGGTAAGAACGTGCCTTTTCTACAGCCGCGACCGGACTCACGCTGCTCACTCTTCGTCCAGTTCGATTCGAAGGGCGATTTTAGCTGTCTTGCTCAGCATGGCTGAGACGGAGCAGTATTTTTCTTCAGACAAGCGGACGGCGTCTTCAACCGCTTTACGCGAAACCCTTCCCCGCACGCGATACAGCAATTCGATGTCGGTGTAGACACGTGGGGGCCGGGGAGCTTTTTCGGCTTTGGCAGTGACTTCCAGTGCCGTAAAGGGTTCCCGCTTCTTCTGCAAGATGCTGACCACGTCATAACCGGTGCAGCCACAGAGTGCTGCGAGCACCAGTTCCATGGGGCTGCTCGCGATTTGGCCGTCGCCATCGACCAGAATCGCGTGACCGGAGCTGCCGGTAGCCTCGAACTGAAATTTCTCCGTCCATTTTGCATTGGTGGTAAACACAGTCATCTCCGATTGTCGGTGCTGGGCTCAGGATGGATCAGGACGCGGAACAACTCCGGAGCCTCCTGCTTGAAGCGGATTTCGAGCGCCGTACAAATGTCGTGGACGCGCCCCAAGGGGAGCTCATCGGGGAAAGTGCAGTGACATGATACATACACATGTTCACGCACTCGCTTAACCTGCATATCGTGCAGATCGAGTATCTCCGGAAATTCATGCCCAAGTTTCTTGAGTCTCTCTTCGAGGTAGGCGTCTTTCTGTAACTGCTCGCCGGCTTCTATGGTCGCGGGTTCGCTTTCGATGTGGGTGAGAATCGAAGCGACCTCGGGCACTTCGTCTCGAATCTCACTTTCGAGTTCGCTGGCGCGGTCGTGAGCTTCCCTGAGCGGAAGGTTTTCATCCAGCTCAAGATGCTGCTCGACGTAGAGGCGGCCGTCGAGGTCTTGAATACTCACATCGTGCACGTTGAGATTATGGCGGGTGGCAACCGCGCGCACCCGATCGAAAACATTCTCGGCAGAGGCTGCGCGGGGGATGGAATGGACCATCACATCGGTGTTCGGAAGAACCGCATGCACGGTGCGGGTGACTTCGTCCGACACCTGACCGGACCGCTGGAAGGTCACATTACGCGCCAGAGACACCGAAACGTCCGCAAAGTAGCGATTCCCGGCGCGCCGAATGCGGACGCGATCCACTTCGAGGACACCATCAATCTTGCCGATGGCAGTCAGGATCTTGCTGCGAACACCTCTGGGGGCGGTATCCAACAAGGCGTCGATGGTTTTCCTCGCGAGTCGTGCGCTAACGAAAAGAACCAATCCGGCCACAAACAAAGCGGCGATGGGATCGGCGTCGATTAACCAGGGAATGTCAAACTTTCGCCCCGTCAGAACCAGCGTGAGGCCGAGGACAACCACTGCACTGGACCAGATATCGGTGGAAAAATGCAAGGCATCGGCCTGTAGCGCCTGACTGTCATATTTCTCAGCGATCCTACCCAGCGCGCGGGAACGCCAGAAATCCACGGCAATCGAAATGAACATCACCACGAAAGCTGCTAGGGAGGGTTCAATCTCGACGTGGTGGAAAAACAGGCGCCGGATGGCCTCATAAACAATGACCAGACAGGTGAGCAGCAAGAGCCCGGTCTCAATAAAAGCCGAGAAATTTTCGACTTTGCCATGACCGTACTGGTGATCGGCATCGGCAGGCTTATCGGAGACCCGGACGGAAAACAGAGTGATTAGGGCCGCCACCAGATCGAGACCTGAATGTGCGGCTTCAGAGAGAATACCCAAACTGCCGGTCGTAATACCCACGCCAATCTTCAACACGGTGATGGCAACTGCGGCCAAAACGGAATGAGCCGCGACCGATCGCTTCTCGGCTCGCATGGATTGCGAGCCAAGCTCAGAGCGGGCCACCACAGGAATTTCGGGCATGCCTGCCATTATCGCGCAAAAAACAGCCTCAACCCGGGCTGTCCTAGTGTCCAGAGGGTGCCCGCCAGATAGGGACCGCCATCTCCTGTGCTACGATTTCTTATCCAAGAAAACTTTGGAGGATTTTGCCTTGAAAACACTTGGAACAGGGCTGATCTGCGTCCTGCTGGCAGGCCCGGCCGCAGCCCAATCGAATTCCGGACCAGTAGTAGAACCCCGGAACAGCAAACCCGTGCAAGAGCTTCCAGCGCCGGGCGCGGAGCAGAAGATAGCTCTCGACGCGCCGGTCATTACTCTCGAGGGAGTGTGCGACAAAGGCACCTCGGGCGCCGATTGCAAGACTGTGGTTACGCGCGCGGAGTTCGAGAAGATCGTGAATGCGCTGATGCCGAACATGCCTAAACCGCAACAAAAGCAGTTTGCTTCGCGCTATGCGGCGGCGTTGCTCCTGGCTCAAAAGGCGCATGATCTGGGCCTAGATAAGAGCGCTGAATTTGAGGTTCAAGTCCAGATTCAGCGTTTGCAGACACTCGCCCAATTGGGACAGCAGAGCATGGAAAATGAGGCCGCTCAGGTTTCAGATGCCGACATCGCCGCTTACTATAAACAGCACGCCAGCGATTTCCAGCTGCTCACCTATGACAGGCTGTTTATTCCGAAACAAAAGCAGATGGATGCGTCCCTGAAACCGAATGATCCCGATGCGCAGAAGCAGCACGAAGCATCTGAGGCTGCGATGAAGGAGGAAGCGGATAAGCTGCGGGCCCGCGCGGTTGCTGGCGAAGACTTCACCAAGTTGCAGCAGGACGCTTACGACTTTGCCGGACAGAAGCTGAAAGCGACTTCGACCCGTGTACCCAATATCGCGAAAACCCGCTTCCCGGCTAGCGACATCTCTGTGTTCGATTTGAAAGTTGGCGAGGTTTCGCCCGTACTCAACGATCCGCAGGCTTACATGATTTATAAGGTAGAGGCCAAGGCAGACCAACCTCTCGATGAAGTGAAGCCAGAGATCACCCGGATGCTGCAGCAGCAAAAAGTAGTGCAGGCACGTCAAGACCTGCAGAAAACTGCAGCTGGAAAGACCAAGCTCGATGAGGCTTACTTCGCGGTGCCGGTGGCGCCGTCGCTCAGAGAACCGGGAGAACCTGCTGCGCCAAGCGCATCATCGTCGACAGGAACTAAACCCTCCGGAAAGAAGTAAATGGGAGACTCAGCACCCGCCGTCGTCGTGACGGGAATTTCCGGGAATTTGGGACGGCGGCTTCTGCCGCTGCTCGGGTCATTCCGTGTAGTAGGCGTGGACTTCCGTCCGCCCGAGACCGATCATCCTCTGCAATTTGAGCAAATGGATTTGGCTGAGGAGGCTTCGTGCCAGCAGCTGCTGCATTTGTTCAAAGATGTGAGGCCGGTTGCGGTGCTCCATCTGGCGTTTGTAATGGACGCGGTGCGCACGGGCCTGCTTGATCCGGAACGCATCTGGAAATCCAACGTTCCGGGAACCGCCAGAATCATGGAGGCAGTGACCGAGGCCAACCGCGACTGGCCCATGGTCGAAAAGTTCATCTTCCTCAGCAGCGTCTCTGCGTATGGGCCAGATCTGTCCAAACCAGCCACAGAAGAAACTCCCTTAGCGGCACGCACCTATCATTACGGCGTACAGAAGATGGAAGCGGATCGTGTCGTGCAACAACGCGCGCCGGCGCTTCGTGGATGCAGCGTTTATATTCTGCGGCCGCACATCTTCGCTGGCGCTGGGCTGGACAATTACTTCATTGAGGCATTCCGCGGGATTCCGGGTGGAAGCAGCAAACGTGCGGAGCGCATGCGCGCCGAACACAAACGCCTTCCTTGCTTGTTGCCGTCGGGGAAAAAATACCTTGCCAACCGTATTCAGTTTGTTCACATCGATGACGTGGCGAGGCTGGTCGCGTTCATTCTAAAGAAAACCGATCCGGAAGCGCAGCGGCTTACCGTGCTGAACGTTACCGGCCGTGGCACGCCCTTGACATATGAACAATGCGTAAATATCGCGCGGGCAAAGCTGGTTCGTATTCCTGGTGAGAGACTGTTTGATTGGGTTTTGCAGTTCTTTTGGAAGATGCGTATCTCAACCATTCCACCGGACGTAATGCCCTACATGCTTTCGGATACGGTAATGGACACCGAGCGCCTGCAGGAGTTTCTGGCGGCTGAGTATAAGAACGTGATCAAGTATCCGATCGCGGAGGCATTTGCGGAGTGCTTCAAATGACACCGATCCAACCGACCTGAGATTCCCCCAGGCCCCCTGTTACCGCTGTTGAGCAACCAATTCGCAATGGCTCCAGTGGAGCTAAAGATCGTAACCCTTCTTCCCTCTGAAGAGCCCGGCAATTGAAAATGTGTACGGCGTCCAGGAGCTTTCTCGAAAGCCAGCCTTCTCCATACGCTCGAGAAGTTCCGGCGGTGATGGGAATCGCTTTACGGAAGCAGGGAGGTAGGCATATGCGCCCTCATTGCCCGAAACCAGCTTTCCGATCCGCGGCAGAATTGCCTTGAAGTACACAGTGTAGATCTTGCCTACAAAGCCGCCGGGCTCACTGAAATCGAGAATTCCGCACTCGCCGCCGGGTCGTAGGACACGAAATATTTCACGCAACCCGGCATCGTAGTCAGCCAGGTTGCGAAAGCCGAAGGCGGAGGTGACAAGGTCAAAACTGTTGTCATCGAAAGGCAAATGGAGTGCGTCCGCTTCGATCCAGGTGATCGGCGATTCGGCTCGGGTTTTCGCGTAGGCACGTGTCAACATGGCATGAGAGAAATCCGCACCCGTGATCCTTGCATCGCTTCCCTGATTGCGGAGAGCCAATGCCATATCTCCGGTGCCGCAGCAAAGATCGAGCACGGTAGCAGCCGGACGGCGAAGGATCGAACGAAATGTCCGGGCGGTGCGGCGCCACCAGAGTTTATCGATATTTGCGGATAAAAGGTGATTGAGAAAGTCGTAACGCGGGGCGATGGAGGTAAACATCTCGCGCACGGCGCGCGAAGCCGACTCCGGATCAGTTGCCCCCTGGGGCGCGGCGCCTCGCACCGGTTCCTGCTGCCCAGCCAGGGGGTTGTCAGGCACGGGAAGCCCTACGGATTTCCGACAAGGCGGTCACGATCACACTTTCCGGTACGTTCTTGACGATCTCGACCTTTCCGACTTCTCGTGGGAGAACGAAGTGAACCGTTCCACCTTCGGTTTTCTTGTCGGAACGCAAAAGCTTCAAGGCTTTTGCGTTCTGAACATTTACCTCCGGCAAAGGACCCCACGCATGAACCGCAGCGCGGATACGTTCGTAAGTGAGGCCGTCGCACACCCTCAGGTCGAGAGCGATACGCGCAGCGGCCTGCATTCCCCAGGCAACGGCCTCTCCGTGAAGAAAATGTTTATAGTCAGTGGCGGCTTCGAGAGCATGACCGAGGGTGTGGCCCAGGTTTAGAACCCGTCTCTGGTCGCCTTCCCTTTCATCTGCGGATACGACATCTGCTTTGAGTCTTACAGATTCAGAGATGGCACGAGTCACGGCTTTCGGATCTTCCCGCAACCGCTTGATCGGAAGTTGCGCGAGCTGATGAAACAATTGAGGTTTGCCGATGATTCCGGCCTTGATCGCTTCGTACATTCCGGCGCGGAATTCCCGCTGGGGAAGAGTCTTGAGAGTCGCTGGATCGACCAGTACGAGCTCTGGCTGATAGAAGGTGCCTACCAGGTTCTTCCCTGCTCGCAGATTCACACCGGTCTTTCCCCCGATGGCAGCGTCCAGTTGCGCCTGCACGGTGGTGGGAATCTGCACGAGCCTCACACCACGCATATAAACCGATGCGAGCATTCCGGCAACGTCACCGACGACGCCGCCTCCGAAAGCAATAACGAGAGCCTTGCGGTCGGCACCGAGCCGGACGAGATTTTCCGCGAGCTGGTCCAGGGTAGCCATGCGCTTGTGAGTCTCGCCGTCGCGCATCTCGACGAAGGCATGGGCAATGCCAGCGGCGTCGAGAGATCGCGCAAGCACATTGCCCCACCGACGACGCACGGGTGCGACCGTGACCACGAATGCGCGGGGTGTCTGGCCGCCAAAGACCTTGGCTATCAGTTCGCCGGCGCGGACGAGCGCGCCGTACTCGATCACGGCTTCGTAGGCGTGAGACTTGGTGTTGATTGGAATGCGGAGCACTGGATTCATCATAGCAAGTGAGTCGACTGGGCGGGCGCTTGCGGCAAAGCTGGAATCACGGTAATTCGCAGTGGTACCATTCCAGCACATGCCAGCCCACTTCCCGGAGACTGACTTCCTGATCATTGGTGCCGGAGTCGCTGGATTGCGTGCGGCCATTGAACTTGCTCCAGCCGGGCGCGTTCTGGTCCTCGCCAAGCGCGAAGTTACTGACTCGAGTACGCAATACGCACAAGGCGGGATCGCCGCAGCTCTGAGCGATGAAGATGAAATCAGCCTGCACTTTCAGGACACGCTAAATGCGGGGGATGGGTTGTGCAGTCCCGAGGCCGCAAAAATCCTGGTCGAGGAGGCCCCGCAAGGTATCGAGGAGTTGATTGCATGGGGCACACAGTTCGATCGCGATGGGACGAAGCTTACCTTCGGCCGGGAGGGCGCGCACAGCCGGAATCGAATTTTGCATGCCCATGGCGATTCCACCGGCCGCGAAATTTTGCGAGCGCTGTACGCAAAAGCCAAAACCATGAAGGAGATTTCGGTACGGGAATTTGAATTCTCCACTGATCTGCACCTTGAGAGTGGCCGCGTATCGGCTGTGAATGTGATCGATGAGCATGGCCAGCAGGCTCCGATTCACGCATCCGCCGTCTTGCTCGCAACCGGCGGGATGGGCCAGCTCTACGCGAATTCAACCAACCCCGGAGTTGCCACGGGGGACGGTGTGGCGATGGCGCATCGCGCGGGTGCGCAGGTTACGGATCTTGAGTTTATACAATTCCATCCCACCGCCCTGTATCTAAAGAAAGCTCCGCGATTCCTGCTTTCGGAGGCCCTTCGCGGCGAAGGCGCTCATCTTCGCAACATGGAGATGTCAAGATTCATGGCCAAGTACCATCCCATGGGGGAACTCGCTCCCCGCGACGTGGTGGCGCGAGCAATCATGCATGAACTGGCGCGTAGCCGGTCAAAAGATCCGGTGGTTTACCTGGACCTGACAGATCTCGATTCGAATCACATCAAGAAACGTTTCCCCCGCATTTACTCGACCTGCATGCAGTACAACATCGACATCACGAGCGAACTCATCCCAATTCGCCCGGCCGCGCACTACGCCATGGGGGGCGTGCGTACTGATCTCGACGGCCGCGCCACGCTGCCTGGCTTGTACGCGGCGGGTGAAGCGGCAGGAACGGGAGTGCACGGAGCGAATCGCCTAGCCAGCAATTCCTTGCTGGAAGGTCTGGTTTTTGGCGCGCGGGCGGGGCGAAAAATGCGGGACGAGCTGAAAGCACCAGCGCATCGCGTGGGGAAAACGCCCCCTGCGGCCGCATATTCGAATGGGCCATTGCCTGTACCCATCGAAACGACGATCACCCAGATTCAGGAGCTCATGTGGACACAAGCGGGCATTGTGCGTACCGGAGCTGGGCTGAAGGAGGCAATCCAGCGCCTACAGGAGATCGGTTCACAACTCACGCCGCCGCACAGCCGCCGCGAGTTCGAGGCGCGCAACCTGCAGATCGCGGGAACACTAGTGGCGCGGTCGGCGTTGGCGCGCGAGGAAAGCCGCGGCGCGCATTACCGCACTGACTTCCCTGACCACAATGAGGTCAGGTTCAAGAAGCATTCCCTGATCAGTGGCGACAAGATCTCCTTTGAGTGATCGGCCAGCGTTTCAAAATCTCTGCTTTCTTCCCTAGGCCTCCTGGCGATAGCAGAAGGAGTCTCATCTCAAATCCAGGAGATTCAGAAGAAACTGAGCTCTGTCGACCTTCCCCCAGGCAGCGTCTGGGTTGACATCCGCGCAGCCCGGTGAAGGCGGAACCCATTACGCTGCTGGAGCCTCGCCGAGCCGCTTCCGTTTCCATAGCGAAGCCCCGATCGCGACTAGCAGAATCGTGGCAATCACCGCCAGAGAAATCTCGGTGCGGATCGGGTAGGAGTGGGAGAGGATCATCTTCATACCTACAAAAACTAGAACCCCGGAAATTCCGTAATGCAGGTACTCGAAGAGACTCAGCAGCGAGGAGAGCGCAAAGAACAGGGATCGCAGCCCGAGGATGGCGAAGATGTTCGAGGTGTAAACAATGAAGCTGTTGAGCGTAATAGAAAGCACCGCGGGGATGGAATCTATGGCAAAGATTAAGTCGGTGGTTTCTACGACGATCAACACCAATAGCAGCGGAGTGGCGTAGATCTGATCACGCCGGACGAAGAACTTGCTGCCCTCGTAAGTATCAGTTACTGGGAACACTCGCCGGAAGGCCCGTACCAACGGATTCCTTTCCGGACGCACTTGCGCTCCGTGCTTGAAAATCATTCGAATGCCAGTGAAGACCAGGAACGCTCCGAAGCCATAGAGGACCCAGTGGAACCGGCGAATTAAGCCAACGCCTGCGAAGATAAAAACTGCGCGCATGATGATGGCCCCGATGATTCCCCAAAAGAGCACATGGTGCTGCTCCTCGGGCGGCAGGTGAAAGTAGCGGAACACCATCAGAAAGATGAAAAGATTGTCAGCGCTGAGCGAGAGTTCGATCACATAGCCGGTTGAAAACTCCAGAGCTGCCGACCTACCCTGCCAGGCTCCCAGCAAAACGGCAAAGATGGCGGCGAGAGAAATCCAAAAAGCCGTCCAGCCGAGGGCCTGCTTCATGCTGAGCGTCTCAGAACGGCGGTGAAACACAAACAGGTCGAGCACAAGCATTACGGAAACAAATGCGTTGAATAAAATCCAGGCGAGCGTTTCGGTCACGGATTCACTCGGACAGCGATTGAATTAGCAGCGTGAAGGCAGGGTGCGGTCCTGGATATTGAGAGACACCGGCTTCCTCGTCGCATCTGCTCCTCGGAATGACAATTCTATATAGGGAACCAGCGGCACGCAAAAGCGCGATGCTTCGTACAACTAGCGCTGGTCCAGCATGTTGAGAGTTTCAAGCGTCACCGTCCCAACAATCGCCAGACTTTTCGGGCTAAGTTTGTCGAGGGTATCGTGGGTGGTATGGTGGAAAACGTTGTTATAGCCATAATCGAGATCGATCAGGTCAGCGGAAGGAACCCCGCGGGTAAAAAATGGCGTGTGGTCATCGGTGACTGCGATCTCCCGGGCAAAGAAATGCGACTGATAGCCAAGACGAGATGCCGCGGTGCCAATCAGATCTTCCAGCCAGGGGGTTGAGTTCGCGTCGCGCTCGACGTTCAGATCCGCATCGCCAATCATGTCTTCGAGTAGAAAAGCCTTAACCTTCGGCAGCGTGCCAGCAGCCTGCCATTTGTCAGCCAAGTGCTTCACGCCATAAAGGCTCTCGGCGTCGTCCCAAGGCAACTTCATGGACTCCTCGGCGTCGTCCCAGAGCAGCCAAACGCTGTAGCCGTCGCGCTTCTTGCCCCGCAGTTGATTGGCCATCTCAAGCAACAAGGCGCTTGAGGATGCGCCATCGTTTGCCCCTACATAGTTCTGTGTTCGCAAAGGCCAGTTGGTGTCGTAGTGGCTGGCTAAGACAATGACGCCATCCTTCGTTCCGGGATAGCGCGCGATAATGTTGTGAACGGGAAAGCGGCCTTCAAGGGTCGTGATCTCGAAATCGTCGCGCTCGACCTGGTCCCCTTTTAAGTGGGCCAGAATGAAATTTTCTGTTTTCTTGTGACCTTCGCTCCCTAGCGGACGCGGGCCGAAGGCGACGATTTCTTTCACGTACTCCATGGCCCGGCTAGCGTTGAACTCCGGGGCCTGAGCGTCCGCCAAGACTGGGGGAACCTCCCCAGAGCTTTCGGGGATAGGTTTTCCTTCGGAAGCACCGGTCGATGACGTGCGGGCACAACCCGAGGAAATCAGGAGCAATCCCGCTAAAAGCGCCGCACCCCAGCGACCGATCAGGTTCCGATGGCTGAGTTCATGCCTTGGTTCGCTTCGCCTCACGCGCTCTCCTCTGTGTGGGATGTACGAACCAGGCAATGCCGATGCTTACGAAATAGAGCACCAGCATGGGAGAGGCGAAGATCACCATGCTGCTGATGTCAGGCGTGGGCGCGAGTGCGCCAGCAACGATGAAGATGCCGAGGATGGCGTAACGGATGTTGCGCCACATCCAACCCGCGCTGACGACGCCCATCAGGGCGAGAAAGAAAACCAGGATGGGCATCTCGAAAACAATGCCGAGGCCTAGGATCACGGTCAAGAAAAGATCGGTATATTCGTGAACCGTGATCATCGGCGTGAATTGTCCGCCGATGCCGATGAGCCACTTTAAGGCGGCCGGAAACACCATGCGATATCCGAAATACCCGCCGGCAACAAACAACAGAACGGTGGAAAACAGGAACGGTGTCACATACTTCTTCTCCCGTCGATAAAGCCCAGGCGATATGAAAAGCCAGACTTGATAGAGCACATAGGGAGAAGTAATGAACAAACCGCCCAAGGCGGAAACCTTCAAGTAAAGGTTGAAAGCCTCGGTGGGCGTGAGTACCACCAGCTTGTCGATTCCGTATGGCCTGAGGACGTCAAGAATCGGTTTTTGGATAAAGCCAAATAAGGCCTGGTGATACCACCAGCAGATGCCCATGCCAACGGCGACGGCCACGAGGGCGTGGAAGATGCGGGTGCGGAGTTCCTCCAGGTGCTCAAGGAAACTCATCGAGGGCATCCGGTCTTCTTCGGCTGCGGGCGGCTCCAGTGTGGGGGTCTCAGGCATTGGTGGTGTCGTGGGTGGAGTTCACATTCCCGTTGACCGGCCCGCCTTCCATGGGAGGGGGCGGCAACTCCGGCCCGGTTGAGGCTACGGTTCCGACGGGCGGCTGAGAGGGCAGAATCTTTCGCTCTTCGTCGTACTTCTTCTGCCGTTCCTGGTACTCGAGCTGGCTGATTTCAGACTCGATCTGAGACTTGAATTCGTTCGAAGCGCGCTTGAACTCGTTCAGGGCTTTGCCGATCTGCTTGGCAATGGAAGGCAGCTTTTTCGGGCCAAAGAGCAGCAGGGCCAGAACAAACAATACGACAGTGTCGGCAAAACTCATTGATCAATCATAGCGAAGCCGCTTCAGAGCGGCAACGAGGCGGATTTCGATAGGCCGGCGACCCAGGCGGAAGGCCCCCTCACCAGGCCGGCCAAATGGCTTAGCCGAGATGTGGAAAAACCGGGCGACCTGGGAAGCTAGATTGGATCGCCCTTAGGGGTCAGGGGCAACTTCAAAGAGCCTTAGTACAAGAACTTCAAAGCAAACTGCACCAGGCGGGGTGGCTGTGCTTCCAGAATATGGTTGAACGTCGGCGAACTGATATCACTATCAGGCAGCCGCAGGTTCGTATGGTTCAGGATATTGAACAACTCCGCACGGAATTGGAACTCTTTCCCTTCCGCAACGCGGAAATTCTTAAACGCCGAGAAATCCCAATTTGCATAGCCGGGGCCTTCTGCGATGTTCCGGCCCGCGCTGCCAAACTGCTGCACCGGCGAGTTGGGGTCCTGGATGATGCGTTGAAAGGCGTTCGCATTCAGCCAATTGCCCGGAAGATGCGGGCCTGCGTTCGGGTTCTGCCCTTGCACCAGATTCGGCCGGTTGGCGGAGAATCCGGTAATCTCAGGCGCGCTTCCCTGCACCGAGACGTCATTGGAATCAAATACAGTGAACGGGGTTCCGCTCATCAGTGTGGTGATGCCGTTCAATTGCCAACCACCAAGCACGTTTCTTCTCAGTCCGTGAGCCTGTTTGAAGAATGGCAGGCTCCATTGATAACTGAAGACGAAGCGATGACGCGCATCGAACAGTGAACGTCCGCGTTCGGCGGCAAGGTTGGAAGGATCCTGGGCGAGATCGTTTTCTCCGGCGACCGGCTTCGCGGCAGAGCCGGTCATATTAAACGAGGATGCATCGTCCATGGTTTTTGAGAAGGTGTACGAAGCCAGGAAGGATATCCCCTGGCTAAAACGTTTACGAAGACTCGCCTCCAGCGCATTGTAGGAGGAGCTTGCGATTCCGGTGATCAGTCCGGTTGAGGAATAGATGCAGTTGGTCGCGGGATCCAGAGTACAACCCGAGTAAAGCCGGCGACGGTCGGCGTTGCCCGACGTCGAGTAAGGTTGATTGGTACTAGGATCGATGCCCGGGATGTATTGCGTGGGATTTCCTTCGACGAAGCGTGGCAGATGTGTACCTTTTGTGCCCACGTACCCCACTTCCAGCAGCATCTGGCTGGGCAACGCGCGCTGGATGTTGACGTCCCAATCCTGCGCATAAGGCAACGGCAAGCTGGGAGACACCGTTAGGTTCGTCAGCGGCGTAGCGAATTGGCCCGAGAGCGGCGGATTTCCGTTGAACGGGTCCTGCATGTTGAAGAAGAATGAGGAGAGGCCCACCTGTGGCGTTTGTAGATATGGCGGCGCACTTATCGGCGACTGCAACGGACCGCCCTGCCCCGTGTAGTAGGGCTCATAAAAAATTCCATAGGCAGATGTAATGAGCCATTTGGAATCTCCGAACGGATCATAGGCCAATCCGACGCGAGGGGCGAAACCTTTCTTGAAGGTCGGGATCAGGCCCTCCGGGACTCCCTTGTCGCCGGGATAGAGCAACCCTGCTGGGGCGGCAGGCATTACCGTCGATTGCCGGCCCGGAATCCACAGCGTCTGCCGGTTGTGAATTTCCGTGTAGGGCGACGGCAGCTCGTAGCGCAGGCCATAGTTTAAAGTCAGGTGGCGGTTGGCCTTGAAGGTATCTTGAGCAAACAGGTTCAGAGAGTGCCCCCGGATTCCGCGGGAGAAATCGCCTCGGCCTTGGAGAAAGACCACGGGACGTCCCCATAGAAAGCTGGCGAAGGCGTCAGTGACGGGGAATGGAACGAAAACGAAAAATCCGTTGGTCGCGATGCCCTGCAGGGCATTGATCTGCAGCTGTTGGCCACCGGCACCAAACTTAAGCTCGTGTGCACCGCGAACCCAACTCAGCGATCCTGAATAGTCGAAGGCGTTTTCATAGGTATTGCGAGGGCCGGTAATGGGATCACCGGTGGTGGTATATCCGTTGACCTGAATGAAGGGTGGGCCGGCAGCCTCGGCCAGGCTTGGGGTGTAAGTAAATCCCAGGGTCGCTGGAGACGTATGGTTAATGTGCTGGTCCACCAGGAATTTGTTTCTCAAGTATGAGAAGCGCACTACGCCTACCATCGACGGAGAAAATGTGTGCGTTTCCTGCGCCACGAAGTTCTGCGCACGATGATCCTCGCCGACCGGGAACCCGGGAACACTGGCGCCGGCTGGAGAGAGTGGATCAAATACCGTGCCGTTGCTGAACATGTAGCGGAAATTGAGGTTGTCCGCGGAGGTGAGGTAGTGGTCTAGGCGAACGCCGAATTCATCGGTATCGTCGCGCAAGGTTTGAGTAGAACAGTAAACGTTGGTTCCACAATTCGGCTGCGGGAAAAGGCTCAGCAGATTCAACGAGAACTGGCTCATGCTTGAGGGGTCACTTGGATTGGGCGCGGGCATCTGATTGAACGCATACGGTTGCGACAGAAAGACGTTGAACAGCTGCCCATTGGGATCCTGGCAGAAGCCTGCCATCGGACCGCTCGTAAAGAAGCCGGCTTGGCAAAGCTGGCCGAAGTCGCCTTGTCTTTCCGCCATCGATGGTACTGTGCTACCGACACTCTTTCCCTGCCGGTTGCGAAAGCCCTCGTAGAAACCGAAAATGAAGGTTTTCTCCCGCCGGATCGGCCCGCCCATGCTTCCACCGAACTGGTTCTGTTTAAGCGGCTCCTTTGAACTTGCCAAGTATCCAGTGGAGTCGAAGATGTCGTTGCGCAGGAACTCCCACAAGGCACCATGAAAAGTATTCGTTCCTGACCGCGTGATGATGTTAGTGGTCGAGCCCAGGCTGGTGCCGAACTCGGCATTCGAGTTGTGGGTGACGATGCGGAACTCTTCGATGGCATCGATCGGCGGTACCAGAACAAAGCCACCATCCACGCCATTGAAGTTGTTCGCACCATCGATCAGAAAGTTGTTGGATTCAGGACGCTGCCCATTGACAGCGTAGGGCTGTCCGGCTCTGAGCGAGCCACCCGCTTCCCCGAGGCCAGCGGTGAGCGGCATGACTCCCGGCTGCAAGGTACCCAGCTGCGAAAAATTTCGCCCATTCAGGGGAAGGTCGAGAATCTCCCGCTCTTGCACAACCTGTCCAAGGCTGGTGACCGTCGACTGAATCAACTCGGCGTCGGCTTGCACCTGGATCTTCTCGCCTTCGGTTCCCACCGCGAGCCGAACCGGCACATTTGCGCTCTCATTGACGTCCAGTGTGATTCCCTCCTGCAGGTACCTTTGAAAACCGGTGGCCGCCACTTCGAGCTGATAATGGCCCACAGGCAGTTCAAGAAACAAGAAGTTGCCACCGCTGTCGGAAGTCGTGGCACGGACGAATCCCGTCTCGACCTGACGCGCGCTGACAGCCGCGTTCTGCACAACCGCGCCGGTGGGGTCAGTAACGGCGCCACGGATGCTGCCGGTGATCTGCTGCGAAATGGCGCAAGCGCATGCGAATAGGACCACCACTAGGAGTTTGACCGCTTTCAGCATGGAATCCCCTGGAAGAAGATTTTGAATTGGAACGCAGACCAAGCCGCGTCAACCGAGCGGCCCCGGAACAAAGTGCTGCGATTATTCGCAGATCCCCTAAGCGAGAGCAATAATCCGAAAGTAGTAGAAACGTGGCTGCGGCGCGATTTTTTTGTACTATTGATCGAATCTGTAACTCTGAATACGCTGTCCGGATCGCAGTTCCTTCGTGGCGATGAACACTTCTGCGCAAACAAGCGCTGACTCCTTCTCCTCCACGCCCCCGCGGCGCCAACTCGGGCTGGCCTCTGCCGTGGCTGCGGTCGCCGGGGAAACCATCGCAGTGGGAATTTTTCTAACTCCGGCGAAAATGGCAAAGTCGCTGGGTTCTCCTTTTTATTTGCTGCTCATCTGGGTTGTCGTAGGGATTTTGACCGTCTGCGGCGCACTTACCTATGGGGAATTGGCGGCACGATTCCCCCGCAATGGCGGAGTTTACGTTTTTCTCGTGGAAACGTATGGCCGCGGAACCGCTTTCCTCTATGGCTGGATGTGCCTTCTGGTACTTGATCCCGGGCTGACTGCCGCGCTGGCGATGGGACTTGCAGGCTACGCCGGCTATATCTTGCCGCTGTCATCGATAGCGATGAAGCTGGTTGCGATTACCCTGATTTGGCTACTCTGTGTGCTGAACATTTTGAGCATTCGAGTGAGCGCTGGTGTGCTGCGCTGGAGCACCTGGCTGAAGCTCGGCCTTCTTGGAGTGCTGATCGTCTGGGGCTTATCTCTGCACCTTGGGTCGTGGTCGAACTTCGTTCCTTTCGTCACCCAGCGGAGCGGTTCCCTCCCCTTGCTGCCGGCTTTGGGCGCTGCAATGGTTGGCGCCTTCTTTTCGTTCGGCGGCTGGTGGGACGTGAGTAAGATCTCCGGCGAGGTGCGCAACCCAGGCGAGACCCTGCCACGTGCCATGCTCTTGGGCACATTGGCGGTAACTGCCGTTTATATTCTGGTGAGCGGAGTGTTTCTGTATCTGGTACCGCTCGCGAGCGTTACCTCAAACGAAACCTTTGTGGCGCAGGCGGGAAGCGTGTTGTTTGGTTCGCTTGGGGGCGATATATTCGCTGCGATCGTGATCGTTTGCGTGTTCAGCAGCTTGGCGGCATTGATCATGTCTGCGCCGCGTGTGTACTATGCCATGGCACAAGACGGTCTTTTCGTTCGACGGGTATCGAACATCAGCCCGCGTTTTGGAACGCCAGTGAACGCGATTCTCATTCAGGGCACGATCTCGTCCGTGCTGGTGGGCGTGAGCAGCTTTCAAAAGATCATTGAGTATTTCATTTTTGTGGCAGTTGTGTTCTTGGCAATGGCTGGCGCCGGGCTTCTTTTGGCGCGACGGCGAAATGCAGGGACTGCTCCGCTTTTTCGAACCCCACTCTACCCTGCCCCCGTATTCATATTTCTATTGCTGATTGCCACCCTTCTAGTTCTGCTCGCAGGGCACAGCCCGATTCAGGCTGGGCTGGGCGGAGCGGTCGTTCTGGCAGGCATTCCGGCGTATCGGGTGTTTCGTTCGAGTGAGCGCCTGCGCCAGCGCGGCATTTCGAGTACGGAACTTCCTGAACGAGCATGAAGCGAATATGAGCGAAAAATCGGAAGAGCAAAAGCCGGCGACCAAGATTCGGGTTATTGAAGACGCCGAAGCGACCGGCGATACCGCAGCCGCATACGACTACTGGCGCGCCGGATCAGGCCGGAAGCAGGTACCAGGCATTATCAAGTGTTTTGGTGCGCGGCCCGACTTCTTGCGGCAGGTGATTCAGTTCTCAAACGCGGTTCATTTTTCTGAGGGCCATCTTTCCCGCCGTCACAAGGAAATGATAGCTAGCCATGTATCTTATTTGAACCATTGCCCGTATTGACTGGACAGCCACGCCTACTTCCTGCGTGTTCAGGGAGCCACCGATCAATGCGTGAATGCGATTCTCGAGGGCAAGCTCGAAAAGGCAGGCCTGACTCCAGCTGAACGCACGCTGCTCGATTACGTGGAATTGATCACCCAGGCGGCCTATCGATCCACCCGCGAGGACGTCCAGAAGTTGCGCGATGCCGGCTGGGACGAGAATCAGATTTCCGAGGCCGTCTACATTACTGCGATGTTCGCCTTCTTCAATCGCGTGGCGGACGCTTTTGGCGTTCCCTCACAGGATTACCTCACGACTGGCAAGCTGACGCCATGAATCCTACTTTGTGCCGGGCCTCCCGTGCACCGGACTCCGCTCCCAGGAGACTTCGCTCACAATTGCCTCCAGTTGCCTTCCTCTCCATGAAATAATACGAAGAAAATCGTTTATTGAGCTTGCGTTCACCTATTGAAAGGACTACGTTAGAGCGTTTCCAGCCTCTCTCGTTTCGGGGAAACGGGAATATCGATGGGTGTTTGGGAGTGCTATGAGCTTGAAGAAAGCGGGATCGGAATCGGTTGTTACACTGAAGCTGGTTGCTGAGAGGTTGCACCTTTCTCCCGGAACGGTATCGGCCGTCCTCAACAACTCTCCCTCTGCCAAGCACATTCCCGAGGGGACCCGCAACCGAATTTTCGCCGCCGCCCGCGAGCTCAAATACAAACCCAATCTGATGGCGCGCTCACTGCGCAATAGGCGAACCTACACCATCGGGGTGATTCCCACAGATATCAGCGACGGCTATGGCGGTCAGGTGATTGCCGGCATCGAGGAATATGCCCGCCAGAAGGACTACTTTTTTATCACTGGAATTCATCACCACGACCCAGAACTTTTCAAGAAGTACAGCCAGCTGCTGCTGGAGCGCGGAGCCGAAGGCGTGATTACGATTGACCTGAACCTGCAATACTCCATTCCGCTGCCCGTGGTTGCGGTATCGGGGCATAGGCAGGAAGAAAACGCAACCAATGTGATCCTCGATCAAAGGCTGGGCGTGAAGCTTGCGTTGGAGTATCTGGTGTCACTCGGGCATCGCAATATTGCTGTCATGATTGGAAACCCGGACAGTTCCGATGCTGCCCAGCGTTGGGGAGCCATTTCCGAGGTAGCGCGCGAGCTGGGCGTACCCATCAGACCCGAACTGACGGTTCAGCTCGCCGGCGAGGAGTCTGGGCCGGCACTGGGGTATCCCTACGCCAAAATGCTGCTGGAGCGCAGACAGCCTTTTACGGCGCTGTTTGCCTACAACGATGCCTCGGCCATCGGCGCGATTCGCGCCATCCGCGAAGCGGGGTTGCGAGTCCCTGAAGACGTTTCCGTCGTGGGTTTCGACGATATTCAGGCCGCGATGTTCCACTCGCCGAGCCTGACGACCGTTCGCCAGCCTTTGCATCAGATGGGTGAAATTGCCGCAAAGATTCTCCTCGATCGACTTGAGGGCCAGGAAGACTGGCCGAAGCAAGTTGCGGTTAAACCGGAACTGATGGTCCGGGAATCAACTTCAAAAGTGGCAAGCTAGCTCCATCGAGAAACGTTTTCAGCCCTTCTAACGGAGATTCGTGTGTCAGACCTGAAAGCTCGTGTGGAAAAGGAGTTGAGGTTCAACATCCTTCCCTTTTGGCTCAAGTACACGATCGACGAGGAGTTTGGCGGGTTTTGCGGGCAGATTACGAACGATCTGGTGATCGATGCTAAGGCTGACAAGGGATTAATCCTCAATGCCCGCATCCTGTGGACGTTCTCGAAGGCGTTCTCCATCTATCGAGAGAGTGCGTATCTCAAGGCCGCAACCCGCGCCTACGACTATATCCTCCGCCATTTCTGGGATGAAAGATTTGGGGGCGTGTACTGGATGCTGAACTACCGCGGCGAGCCCTCGGACACGAAGAAGCGTGTTTATGGGCAGGCATTCACGGTTTATGCGTTGGCTGAGTATTACCATGCGACGCGCAATGAAGATGTGCTGAGACGGGCACTGTACTTGTACGAGATCATCGAAGAGACCAGCCACGACGCGAAGTTTGGGGGCTACTTTGAGACTTATGAGCGCGACTGGACTCTGGCTCGCGATCAGCGTCTGAGCGAAGTGGACATGGATGAAAAAAAATCCATGAATACGCATCTCCACATGCTAGAAGCGTATGCGAACCTGGGCCGTCTACACAAGGAACAGAAGCTCGGGCAAGGGTTGCGAGAACTGATTGAAATCTTCTTGGATCGCATCATTGATTCCAAGAACCATCATTTCCTGCTATTTTTCGACGAAGACTGGAAGCCCAAGTCCGAGGTTATTTCCTTTGGTCATGATATTGAGGGGAGCTGGTTGCTATGCGAAGCAGCCGAGGTCTATGGCGATCCCCAACTGCTGAGGAGAGTGCAGGGGGAAGCGCTTCAGATGGCACAGGCGGTTTATGACCAGGCTGTGGACTCCGATGGAGGGATCCTCTACGAAGCGGAGCACGGCAAGATTATCGATAGCGACAAGCATTGGTGGCCGCAGTCGGAAGCAGTGGTGGGATTCTTGAATGCCTTCCAGCTATCTGGGAAGGAGCACTTCCGTGCGGCCGCGGATCGTACTTGGGAGTTCATCGACCAGTACATCGTCGATCACAATCACGGTGAGTGGTTCTGGAAGGTCTCGCGCGATCGCGCTCCAAGCAATGACAAGTTCAAAGTTGACCCATGGAAATGCCCGTACCATAACAGCCGGACGTGTTTTGAGGTAATGGCGAGGGCCGGAGAGGTTGCGCAGGCCTCAACCCACTAGAGAGATTTCGTATTCCTGCGGAGAACTGAATGAATCAGGCTGAGTTCAAGAAGAAAACCCAAGCTCTTGTCTCGGGGCACGAAAAACTGCTGAAGCGGCGCAATTCTAAGGTCCCCACCGGCAATGGCATCTATGATCGGTATAAGTACCCGGTGTTGACGGCCGATCACACACCATTGATCTGGCGCTATGACTTCGACTCCAAGACAAATTCATTTTTGCAGGAGCGGATGGGAATCAATTCAGTCTTTAATGCCGGTGCGATCGAACACAACGGCAAGGTTCTGGTGATTGGCAGAGTGGAAGGCATTGATCGGAAATCGTTTCTGGCCGTCGCGGAAAGTCCGAATGGCATTGATAACTTCCGTTTCTGGAATTACCCAATCCTTTTGCCGCAAACCGAAAAGCCCGACGTCAATGTTTACGATGTCCGGGTCGTGAAGCATGAGGACGGATGGATCTACGGATTGTTCTGCACGGAGCGCAAGGACCCAAACGCTCCGGCCTGGGACACTTCATCGGCGGCCGCGCAGTGCGGCATCATACGCACGAAAGACTTGAAAAACTGGGACCGCCTGCCCGACCTGAAAACCAAGTCTCCGCAGCAACGGAACGTGGTGCTGCACCCTGAGTTCGTAAATGGTCAGTACGCGTTTTACACACGGCCACAGGATGAGTTTATTCAAGCCGGCAAAGGCGGCGGGATCGGGTGGGGGCTCAGCAAGAGCATGCAGGATCCGGTTGTCGATCAGGAAGTGATCATGGACAACCGCGAGTACCACACGATAAAAGAGGTGAAGAACGGCCTTGGTCCTGCGCCCATCAAGACTGATCAAGGATGGCTGCATCTCGCGCACGGGGTACGGAATACCGCCGCGGGACTGCGCTACGTTCTTTATATGTTCCTGGCGGATTTGAAACGACCTCAAATCATCACCCATCGGCCGGCGGGGTACTTCATCAGCCCGCAAGGAGACGAGCGAGTGGGCGATGTTTCAAACGTCGTGTTCAGCAATGGTTGGGTTCAACGGAAGGACGGAACCGTTCTTATTTACTACGCATCGTCGGATACGCGGCTCCATGTCGCAACCAGCAGAGTCGATAAGCTGCTCGATTACGTGATCAACACTCCTGAGGATCCGCTGCTGAGTCACAAGTGCGTGGAGCAGAGGTTTGCCTTGATCAAGAAGAATCTGGAAATTCTTGGGGCGACGAAAAAAAAGAACGCCAAGTGAAACAGGACATACCCTTCAACCATGTGCCATCGAGTATGAAGTCGTCGGTTGGGTAACCATCAGGAGCAGTTAGGGGCGACGCAGCTGGAGATTATTGCAGCCCCAACTGGCTCGCGATCCCCTTCATTGCCTCAATGCAGAAGGCGATGTGTTCGTCGAGATCGAGGCCAAGTTCTTTGGCGCCATTTACGATGTCATCCCGGGAGACGCTGCGCGCGAAGGCTTTGTCCTTCATCTTTTTACGCACGGATTTTGCGTCCACCTCAACCAGTGACTTCCCCGGCTTGACCAGCGCCACGGCGGTGATGAATCCGGCGAGTTCGTCACAGGCGAACAGTGCCTTTTCCAGCGGAGTTTCCCGCGACACTCCGGTGTAATCGGCGTGCGACAAAATGGCGCGGCGGATCTCTTCGGAGTACCCGCGCTCTTTGAGAATCTCATTCCCCTTGAACGGATGCTCCTGAGCGGTCGGATACTTCTCATAGTCGAAGTCGTGGATCAGACCGACTACACTCCACAGCTGCTCGTCGGCGCCAAACTTCTGCGCGTAGGCGCGCATGCATGATTCAACGGCGAGAGCGTGCTTGCGCAGACTCTCAGACTGGGTAAATTCGGTGAGGAGATTCCAGGCAGCCGTTCGATCAAGCATGGTTGTGTAACATCCATTCTAGTTCTTTCTCATTCAGAACGAAGTCGCCCTCAGGCGACCTGGAAAAGATATTGAGGGTATACGAGAAAAAAGAGGCGAGATTCCATCCCGGCAAGCAAGGAACAACCCGCTCAAGCAAAAGTTGAGCGGGTCTTAGGCTCAAAGCCAGAATGGCCCATCGTCATTCTGACAATTCGACGGTCATTGTCCTTCGCAGCTCACGTTGTTGTTCCAATCCACATAGGCGCCGTTTGGATTTTCCCGCCAGGCCCAGACATGCAGTTCGAAGAACCCCGCCGGGATTCCGAACCGGTTGGGAGCATCTACGAACTGGAAATCTTGGCCTTCCAGTTGGGGTGGGGTGTTATCGTGCGATGCCAGCCAGGTGGCCGCATCCACAATGTACTCGACGCCGACCAAGCGGCGCCCCTTGCCGACTGGCTCATAGATAAGAGCTTCGGGAGTGCGAGGATCGAGCAGACCATCGCCTACCAGTCCTAGGTTGACGTAATGAATTCCCATCGCTCCATGGTCCGGACCGCTGACACAGCCGAATAACGGCTGATAGCCTGCCCCCTTTACATTGTTGACATCGATGAACTGCGCCGTGTTCTCCCGGACAATCTGCACCAGCTTCGACGAGGAAGCGTGGTGGTGAGTGGAATCATCCGCCTTGGCAAGAATCGGCGCGATCATCACAAGCGCGCTCAGCAGGGTCGAGTGCAAGATACCCGCGAGTGGCTTCAAAGTTGAAGTTGAGGTTGAGGTTTCCATTGCATTTCTTCTCCTTGATAATTTTTTGGGCCTTGCCTCGATTGTTTCCTGATGGCAACGTTCGCGCCGAGAGTGCGCCTATTTGCGAGAAGCCGTGATCGTGACCGGTACGCCGTTGGTGAGAGAATCGAACACGGGCGATCGTCCAGACCCCAACTCCACAATCTCTTGCAACTGCTCTTCCGGCACGTCTGCCTTGAGCCTGAAGTTCACGCGGATGCCCTGGTACCCGTTGCGAACCTTCTTATCCAGATTGAGAAATCCGTGAAGGTCGATGTCGCCTTCGAGCGTTGACTCGACTTCTTCGATCTGAATGCCACGAGCCGCCGCGTGATAAACCATCGAGGTGGTAAGACACGAGGCTAGCGCGTGCAGCAGGTGCTCGACGGGATTGGCTGCCAAGTCCTTACCCAGAAGGATTGCGGGTTCATCTGCTTCGAGGACAAATGGCTTGGAATGGGAAAGGTCCTGCATGGCACCATGGAATCCTTCAGCCGTCGTAGCATTCTGACTGCCGGTCGCCCATCGATTGCGAACACCAAACTTGAACTTCGCAATCGCCGGAGTCGCCTTGACCGCGTCAATTGTCGAGAACAGGTCGTCGACCATCACTCCGTTGATCACTGTTGAAAACTGCCTGGCGGTTGCCATTGTTTGTTTCTCCCTTGTGGATTCTCATTGCGATGGTGCGAGATTAAGGTCAAAATTCACTTGCAACAAGATGGCAGATATGACATTGTAGGTAGGTATTTAAGCCACATCGCGAGTTGCTCACCTGGAGCAAACGATGAAAGAAATCACTGTCCTGCTTCTGGATCAGATGTTTTCCTCAACCGCCATCGGTCCCATGGAGGTCTTTCGACACGCCGGGTCCTTGTGGAACATCCTTACTGGGACGAAATGCGCTCCCAAATTCCACGTCACGACCGCCTCCGCGAACGGTGAACCCGTTCGCTGCGATGGAGACATCCAGATTCAGCCAAATATCGCGCTCGAGGATGTGGGCAAGACCGATCTGATTTTTGTACCGACGACTGGGTTGAGTGTCCACGATGTTGTTGAGCGGAACGCTGCGATTGTCCCGTGGTTAGAACGCCGCAGCAGCCGGGGAATTGCAGTTGCGAGTGTGTGCTCGGGAGTAGGCCTAGTCGCGGCGGCTGGGTTGCTGGACGGGAAACGAGCAACCACTCACTGGGGGCTGGCAGAACGCTTTCGCGAAATGTATCCCCGCGTGCAGTGGATGCCAGAGCTGATGATCACAGAAGATCACGGGTTCTATTGCGGCGGCGGGGTGAATGCCTCGCTCGACTTGAGCATTTACTTGGTCGAGAAGTTCTGCGGGCACGAGATTGCGGTGCAGACCGCAAAGGCCCTGCTGATCGAGACGCCGCGCGCCTGGCAGTCCGGTTTCGCCATCGTTCCCCTGAAAACCGACCATAGCGACGACCATGTTTTGAGCGCACAGGAATGGATGCATAAGAATTTTTCCAAGACTTTTCCACTCGAAGAACCAGCAAAGCGTGTGGGCATGAGCGAACGCAATTTCGTGCGCCGTTTCAAGGCTGCCACCGGAGACAGCCCCCTCGTTTATTTGCAGAAGCTGCGGGTCGCGGCCGCCAAGCGCATGCTGGAAAATAATCACCGCACAATGCGGGAGATTAGCGAGGCGGTCGGCTATCAGGATGTCGTGTTCTTCCGCACTTTATTTCAGCGGCACACCGGGGTATCACCGAGCGCTTATCGGGAAAGGTTTGGAATGTAGACGCATCCACGCGGAGCGCTTCCTTTTCAACAAGCATCAGACTTGAAGCAGGAGTGGCTATGGACATTCGATCAATACAGAAGCCCCTAAAAGAACGGTACCGGCAGGATCCCGCAAGCTCGCGTATAACTTTGACTGCCAGGGGCAGCGAAACAGCGACGCCGCTTTCCTGCTCGGTGGATATTGGGCGCGCGCTCTATCCGGCGGAAGCGCACCAAGGCGTCGGCGGCAGCGGTGCAGCGGCATGCTCCGGCGATCTGCTCTTGGGAGCCCTAGCAGCTTGTGCGCAACTGACCTGTCAGTTGGTGGCAGCCGCCATGGCGGTTCCAGTGCAAAACATCGAAGTAACCGTAAACGGCAACATGGATCTGCAGGGGACATTGGGCATTTCAAAAGCCGTGCCGGTAGGTTTCGAGTCCATCAAAGTCGAGTTCAAAATGGATGCGCCCGAAGCGACTTGCGAGCAACTGAAGGCCTTGCAGGAGAAAACGGAGCAGTACTGCGTGGTTCTGCAAACCATCTTGCATCCACCGAACATCGAGACTCGGTGGAACCCATCGAGCTCGAGTTAAACGCCGGAACGAATCAAGTTAGTAAATATCTCGCCAGGCGTGATCGGCAGCAGCATCTTTGCTGCTTATCGTGGCGCTCTGCCTTCGAGTTCACGCCGATACCCAACATTTTCCTTGACTTCCACAGCCCCTATGCCGCAGATTACGCAAGAGATTGGAATCTGCAGCTACAGGTTCCTGGGTCTTGCCCGCTCTGGCAACTCCCACCACAAATGGCCACCACTCTAGCCCCGGTTGATTCCCGGGAGGTTGTACGTTGCGACCGCTGCCTGCTCGTCCAGTTTCGAACCTCTAACAATCTGTGCCGGCGTTGCCATCTCTCCCTGGACGAAGAGGAGCCCGAGATTGTGCAGGCGCCCGCACCGCAACTGGTGCCAGCAGCACATCGCGGCCATCTGAATCTAGCGGCCTCCATCCGCGCCATGCGCTTGCGCAACGGACTCAGTCAGCGGCAGCTTGCCGGTCGTATGTCCGTCCCGCGCACCTATGTATCAAAGATCGAAAACGAGAAAGCCACGCCAACTCTTTCGTCTTTGGAGCGCCTGGCGAGAGCCTTGGAGGTGACCGTGCCCGAATTGCTCAGCGGCGGCGAACGCAATCGTCAGGAAGAAATCATGGAGTTGATGAAGGACCCGTTCATCGCCGAGATGATGCCATTCGTCTCGCAGTTGAACGGGATGCAGATGTCGAGCATCCTGACACAGATTCGCGATTTGACGACGCGTCCGCGGAGAAGCGCGTAACCGGTTGTGCTTGTCGGGAATTGTTGTCTGGCAAGCCTGGGGAGAGAGGACTGACGATTCCTGCGTCTCCTAAGAACCCGAAAGAAGTCGCAAACTTCAACCCTGTTTTTCATCCGGGCAACTGCCAACAATAAAGCCGGGGCCGCTTGGCTCCGGCTTTCTGATTTCCAGGCAAGTAGGAGGATGGTTGGCTAACGCTTCGCCGCGTCCGGAATGCGATCAGTAACCTCGGCCAGGGCCGCCAATTTGGTGGCCAGCTGTGGCCTGAGCGCGCCAGCAGCGTAACGCCAATGATAGTTGCCGGTGTGCGTGCTCGGCGTGTTCAGCCGGGCTTCGGAGCCGAGGCTGAGCACATCCTGAAGCGGAACGATGGAAAAGGCGGCCTGGGAACTTTGGGCCAGACGAATGAGTCCCCAGTTTGCCCCGTCTTCGCAGGGACCAACCAGCGCCCCGACCGGCCCCTTTTCCTGCTCGCCCAGGGCTTTCCACCAACCGAGGCTGGCGTCATTGTCGTGAGTTCCGGTATAGATCACCCGATTGTGGGACACAAGATGGGGCAAGTAGGCGTGTGCGCCGACGTCGCCAAACGCAAATTGCAGCACCGCCATGCCGGGAATCTCGTGCCGGTCGCGGAGGGCAACAACGTCGGGCGTGATAAACCCCAGGTCCTCAGCAAAAAACGGCAATCCACCCAGCTCTTCTTTTATCTTGTTGAACAGCTCATCCCCCGGTCCGTTGACCCATCGACCGTGGATGGCGCTCGGCTCGCTAGCGGGAATTTCCCAGAACTGCGCAAAGCCCCGGAAGTGATCCAGGCGAATGAAGTCGCAGGTCTGAGTCGCCCATCGTAGGCGCTGTACCCACCATTGATACCCTGTCGCGCGAATCTTATCCCAATCATAGAGAGGATTTCCCCAGCGCTGTCCGGTGGCGCTGAAATAATCTGGCGGAACACCCGACACGACCTCCGGCTGCAGATTGTCTTCGCGTAACCGGAAAAGGTCTCGATGAGCCCAAACGTCCGCGCTGTCGTAATCCACAAAAATGGCGATGTCGCCCACGACCTTGATTGACTTCCCTGCGCAATATTGGCGTAGAGAATGCCATTGCTGCCAAAAGAAAAATTGGACAATACGGCGCAACGATAGCTCATGGCTGGCGCTTACCAGGAACTGTTGGAGCTCCGCCTCGCGGCGGGCGAATGCCTGCGGCCACTGACTCCAATCTCTTCCGTAACGTTGGCGAAGAAGATCGAAAGCGACATAGTCTTCGAGCCACCATCCGTTCGCAATGCAGAACTGCTCGAAGCGCTGGCGGCACTCGGAGTCGGCGCGGTTCTGGAAGTTTTCCGCAGCGTGCCACAACAAAGGCAACTTGGTATGGTTCACCGCGTCATAATCGATGTGGCTGCTCTCCGGCGGAAATCCCGACAGGGCGGATGAATCGAGCCATCCATCTTTCACCAGCCGCTCCAAGCTCACCAATTGAGGATAGCCGGCAAATGCCGATGTCGAGGAATACGGCGAGTTCCCGTTCGCAGGCGGGTTTAATGGTAGGACTTGCCACAACCCTTGCTTTGCGTCTGCCAGGAAATCGAGGAATTCGTAGGCGGCGGGACCAAAGTCGCCGATGCCTCCGATCGAAGGCAGCGAGATCGGGTGGAGAAGAATTCCAGTCAGACGGGGGAAAGTCATGGAAACGTTGACTAGTAACTAGCGGCTAGGGCTAGCGTCTAGTTGACGGTCGCTGCCACCGCGTGCCCGCCAATATGACCAGACTGCTCGCTAGTCGCCGCTTGCTTTACTGGTCTTCACTCCTGGCCTTAGTGAGCGATTCGAGTTGAGCCTGGTTGACCTTGATCTTGCCGTCCTTCTGCATTTGATCACGCACATTCGACAGGAAGAGGCCAAAGACCTCGTTTTGTTTTTCCTGCGTCAGCGTTTCGCGAATCTGATCCTTCTTGGCGGCAAAATCCTGATCCGTGGGGGCCTGGCGTTCGAGCAACGAAAAGACCGCACCCGTGCTTCCGGCGTTTATCGGGCCGCTGATCTCACCAGGTTTGAGAGTAAAGGCCACCGCCGCCGGTCCAGCCATCGAACCGATGTCCGGAACCTGACCGTCAGGAGCCACAAAATCGCTGGTCTTGACCTGAGCGCCGGCTTCCTTGGCTGCCTTCCTCAGATCGTGTTTCGTCTTGGCTTGATCCGCAAGCTCCTGGGTCTTTTGACTCAGCAATTGTGCGGCTCGCTCG